>OMGH01001088.1_pt1 | contig 18384 bp, 9 predicted proteins | sample 1645841 | NCBI WGS metagenome assembly OMGH01 (sample SAMN00849584, study PRJEB25192) | human gut metagenome
GGCAGCTGAATCGCCACGCGCAAAATGCCTTGGTCTTCGCGAGGAACGAAAGAAGTCGGAACGATCTGCAGGAACTCCCAGCATCCGACGGTGACAGCGACAAGAATCGCAGCCGTAAACCAGCGATGGCGAAGATTAAAGGACACACCCTTGATGTAGTTCAGCTTGAAGCGCTCAAAGCCGTCGTTAAAGAGCCGGAAGATTTTGAAAGGCTTGCTCTTATTTCTGAGCAAAATAGCACACAGAGCCGGCGTCAGCGTTAACGCCACGAAGCCGGAGAGCACAACAGAAACACCGATGGTCACCGCAAACTGACGATACAGCTCACCGGCGATACCACCTAAGAACGCGACCGGTGTGAAAACCGTACTCAGCACCAGCACAATAGCCACCAGAGCTCCGGCTACTTCTTTCATGGCCTTCTGAGAAGCCTGGAAAGCGTTGAGCTTTTCCGTCTCCATAATACGTTCGACGTTTTCAAGCACGACGATCGCATCGTCCACCACAATACCGATGGCCAGCGTCATCGCAAATAACGTCAAAGTATTAAGAGAGAAATTCAGAGCCCATAGACCTGCAAGGGTACCGATCAAGGAAACCGGCACAGCAAGCATCGGGATAAGGGTCGCGCGCCAATTTTGCAGGAAGAGATACACAACCAAAAGCACGAGAAGACCGGCTTCCAGTAAGGTTTGAACCACCTCATTAAGGGCAGCCTCGACGAATCTTGAGTTATCGTCCGTAATCACATAAGCGATATCATCCGGGAAGTTCTTGGAGAGCTCCTGAAGCCGCTTTTTGACATCCACAGCCGTCTGCATGGCGTTAGCGCCTGTCTGCAGGTAAACAGCAAACGTAACGCTCGGAACATCGTTTAATTGGTTGTATGCCTCATAACTGCGGTTTCCGACTTCGACCCGGGCAATGTCGTGAATGCGAACAATACCGTCAGCACCGCGCGAACGGACGGTGATATTGCCGAACTCTTCCGGTGTCAGCAACTGACCTTTTGTGCGAATCGTATAAACCAGCTGCTGATCATCAGTCGTCGGAGACGTACCGACTTTACCGGCAGCGTACTGATTGTTCTGCTCTTCGATCGCTTTGCGCACATCGATGGCCGTAATGCCGAGCTGAGCCATTTTCTTCGGATTCAGCCAAATACGCATCGCGCTTTGTGCGTTACCGAAAACGTCTGCGTCACCGACGCCGGGGACGCGTTTGATTGCATCCACTACGTTCAGATTCACGTAGTCAGCGAGCTGAATCGGTTTTAGAGTGCCATTCGGAGAATAAAACGGCACGATCATCAGCGTTTCTTCGCTGCGCTTACGGACGTTCACGCCGTTCTGTCGAACGCTTTCCGGCAACCGTCTTTCTGCAGATCGCACGCGGTTATTGATCTCCAGCATCGCGTCGTTCGGATTTGTACCGACTTCGAACGTGCAGGTAATACGAACATTTCCGTTCGAACGGATGGAAGTTTCGTAATAAAGCAGGCCTTCAACACCGGAGAGCTGATCCTCGATTGGTGCAGCAACTGTCTTAGCCAATGTCTGTGCGTCGGCCCCTTCGTAGGAAGTAGAAATAAAAACAACTGGCGGCGTGATGTCAGGGTATTGGCCCATCGGCAGGACACGTCCTGCGAGCAGGCCCGCAATCACGATCAAAATCGACAGGACAGATGCGAAAATCGGTCGCCGAATACAGAATTGAGAAAGCATTTCGGTTCACCTATCGCAAGTTATTTTTCAGTCGGCTTTGAAGCGGTTTTCTTGTCTTGGTTTAAGGCCACCTTGGCCTTGTCTCTGAGTTTCTGGATCTGATCAATGATCACAAGATCTCCGGATTTGAGGCCGGAGGTGATAATCCAATCTTTGCCTGACCAGCGACCCACCGTCACAGACTGAGCCCTCGCGACACCGTCTTTGTATAAATAGACGCTGTAAGTTCCGTCGGGCAGCTGGCGCACCGCCGATTGAGGAATCAGATAAACGCCCTTCTGTGTGCCGAGCGTCAAACGGATCGTCACGTATTGTCCCGGAAGCAGCTCAGCAGAACGTTCAATCTCCGCGCTTAGCGAACGGGTACCCGTCTGAGGATCGATTTGAGTAGCGGCAAAATTAATGCGCGCAGGAACTTCCACGCCTGTTTTCTCATGCACCACACTCACTGGAGAGTCTTCGGTGATCGTGAATCCGTGCAGATCATTATCGCTTAAAGAAAAGCGAGCCTTAAGTTGATCATCCTGTGTAATATCGGTTAAGGTCGAATTGTTGGCGGTTACCAGTGTTCCGGGATTGATTAAAGACCTGCCGGCAATTCCGCTCACAGGCGCTTTAACCGACGTGTAATCAAGTTGAATTTTGGTTTGCAGCGCTTTAGCCTTTGCTGCCGCTAGATTTGCCTTACAGGACTCCAAGGCGCTGATGCGGTCTGAATATTCTTTTTCGCTTACAGCATTAACTTTGCGCAAAGCTGCAAATCGCTTGGCTTCTCTCTCCGCCTGTTTCAGTTCCACCTGCGCTTGAATAACCGACGCTTCTGCGCTCTGATTAGCGGCATCGAAAGGTGCCGGATCAATCGTAAAGAGCACATCGCCTTGTTTGACGCTCTGTCCTTCAGCATAGTGCCGCTGCAGCACGGGACCAGTCACTTGAGGATAAACAATCACGGCTTTAGAACCTTCCGTCTGCCCGAACACTTCGGCCACATACGGCTGAGTGGTAGGTTCGGCTTTAAGCGTTGTTACTTGAATGGCTTGAACTTTCTGCTTGACTGCTTCTTTGTCATTACATGCGGTTAAACAGGATATGAGGCCTAAGATGCATATAAGGCTGAGGATTGTTCGTTTCAGCATGATGTGTTATGTATTTTTTTCGTCGACAAATGTGAGAATACCTCAAACGAAGGCCTTCTCATAAGTAAACTCATGCTCCACAGTATTTGTCCTATAGTCTACAAAAGAGGAATAGTTGCCCTAATATCTCTCTTGGGACGGAAATCGATCAACGGAGGTTTTAGACACCTAACGCCTGATTTCACCCATGATTTCGGTGTTCTGAATCGAATTTAGTCTGCAAATCTTTTTCACAAAAATTTTTTGATGATGAAAAAATCCCGACTTCAACGGGTAAGTCAAAATCGGGATTGAATTATTAATTCAGAGGCGAATTACTTGAAGAGCTTGCCGAGCTTTTCGAAGAAACTTTTTCTTTCCGGCGCGTGATGATCTTTCTTGCTGTGATTGATCGACGCATCGAACTGTCTCAGGATGTCCTTCTGTTCAGTCGTCATATTTACCGGAATCTCCACAGTGGTATGAACGTACAGGTCGCCCTTCTCAGCATTGCGAACACTACGGATGCCGTGGCCTCTCAAGCGGAAGGTCTTTCCGGACTGAGTCCCCTCGGGAATGCGCAATGTGGCTTTGCCCGTTAACGTCGGGACTTCGAGTTCACCTCCGAGCGCCGCCGTCACAAAACTCATGGGCATCTCCATGTGCAGATCCTGCCCGTCACGTTCAAAGATGTCATGGGGCTTGATGCGAATGCGAATGTAAAGATCGCCTGCGGGGCCGCCGTTTTGTCCGGGCGATCCGCGGTCGGGAATACGCATACGGTTGCCGTCATCCACACCGGCGGGAATCGTAATCTCGAGTTCTTTCTTCTCTTCCTGCATACCGGTGCCGTGGCACTTGTGGCAGGGGTGAGGAATGTACTTGCCGGTTCCGTGGCAGCGCGGACAGGTCTGCTGAATCTGGAAGAAGCCGGCGCCGGCGCGGACATAACCGCTGCCGTGACAGGTCGGGCAGGTTTCTACCTTCGTGCCCTTTTCTGCACCGGATCCGCCGCAGGCTGTGCACTTGCTCCAGGAGGGAACCTTAATCTTTGTCTTGTAGCCTTCTGCGGCTTGTTCAAGCGTGATATCGAGGTCATAAATCAGATCTTCACCGCGGAACATCTGCTTATTCTGTCCGGAGCTGCGGGCGTGTCCTCCGCCGAAAATCTCGGAGAAAATATCGCCCATGTCGCCGAACTGAGAAGCATCAAAACCTCCGAACCCCCCGAATCCGCCGGCACCGGGGCCTCCGGCTCCGCCGTTGAACGCAGAACGGCCGTAACGGTCATAAGCCGCGCGCTTCTGCTCATCCTTCAGCACTTCATAGGCTTCGCCTACTTGTTTGAATTTTTCTTCGGCATGCTTGTCCCCTTTATTGCGGTCAGGGTGATACTTCATCGCCATACGGCGATAACCTTTCTTGATCTCTTCCTGAGTAGCAGTACGGGAGACTCCCAGTACCTCGTAATAATCAAAATCTACTTCGTCAGCCATTCTTTACGGAATTCGGTTATAGGGTAAAAACCCTTACTTTCGTCTCTTTATCTACGCCATGAGGCCGCAACCTTACGGAAACGGCCTCATTGTCGTTAGCTACAGTCTAACAAGTTTCAGAATTAGACTTCTTTGAAGTCGGCATCGACGACATCGTCATCTTTCTTCTGAGACTTCGGAGCTTCCTGCTGAGCACCGGCTGTGCCTGCTGCTGATTCAGCTTCTCGCCGATCTTCTGAGCAGCAGTCATCAAGGCGTCAGTACGTTTTGTGATCAGATCCTTGTCTTCGCCCTTAACGGCTTCTTCAAGGTCGTTAATCGCTGTTTCGCAGGCAGCGCGGTCAGCGCCGTCAACCTTTTCACCGAGGTCCTTCAGGGTCTTACGAACCTGATGGATGCTGGATTCGGCTGTGTTGCGAGCCTGAGCCAGTTCGGCACGGCGGCGGTCTTCTTCCTTGTTGGCTTCAGCATCGGCAACCATTCTTTCGACGTCGGCGTCGCTCAAACCGGAGTTAGCCTTAATCGTGATCTGGTTTTCCTTGCCTGTTGCCTTGTCCTTAGCAGAAACATGGAGAATACCGTTGGCGTCGATATCGAATGTCACTTCGATCTGCGGCAGTCCTCTCGGAGCCGGAGCGATGCCTTCAAGGTTGAATTCGCCAAGCAGTTTGTTGTCAGCTGCCATTTCACGTTCGCCCTGGTAAACCTTAATGGTTACGGCAGGCTGATTGTCTTCGGCAGTAGAGAACACCTGAGAGTGCTTTGTCGGGATCGTGGTGTTGCGCTTGATCATCGGAGTCATCACGCCGCCCAGGGTTTCGATACCGAGGGTAAGCGGTGTAACGTCGAGAAGAAGAACGTCGCTGCGGTCACCGGACAGAACAGCACCCTGAATAGCAGCACCCATAGCAACTGCTTCATCCGGGTTCACGTCCTTACGCGGATCCTTCTTGAAGAAGTCCTTAACAGCTTCCTGAACAGCCGGCATACGTGTCTGACCGCCAACGAGGATGACGTCGGAGATATCTTCAACAGTAGCGTTGGCGTCCTTCAGGGCCTTGCGGCAAGGTTCGATCGTCCTTTCGATCAGATCTTCGCAGAGGCTTTCGAGCTTAGAACGTGTCAGTGTGATGTTCAGATGTTTCGGACCTGTTGCATCAGCAGTGATGTAAGGCAGGTTGATTTCTGTTTCCTGACGGCTGGACAGTTCGATCTTGGCCTTTTCAGCGGCGTCTTTCAAACGCTGCAGAGCCAAAACGTCCTGGCTCAGGTCAATGCCTGTGTCTTTCTTGAATTCTTTGATGACGTAGTCAACGATTCTCTGGTCGAAGTCTTCGCCACCAAGGAATGTGTCACCGTTGGTAGACAGAACTTCAAACTGTTTTTCACCGTCAACATCGGCTAAGTCGATAATGGAGATATCGAATGTGCCGCCGCCCAAGTCATAGACAGCGATTTTACGGTCTCCCTTACCGCCTTTATCAAGACCGAAAGCCAAAGCAGCGGCTGTCGGTTCGTTAATGATACGGCGGACATCCAAACCGGCGATCTTACCGGCGTCCTTAGTAGCCTGACGCTGAGAGTCATTGAAATAAGCCGGAACAGTAATAACGGCTTCCTTAACTTCTTCACCGAGGTAGTCTTCGGCGGTCTTCTTCATCTTACGAAGAATTTCAGCAGAAACCTGCTGCGGAGCCAGATCCTTGTCGCCGAGAACCTGAACCCAGGCGTCGCCGTTGGCAGCCTTGATAATCTTGTAAGGCATCAGTTTGATGTCTTTCTGAACTTCCTTGTCGTCATAGCGACGGCCGATCAAACGCTTGATCGCGAAAAGCGTGTTGGCAGGATTCGTAACAGCCTGACGTTTTGCAGGAGCGCCGACAAGCACTTCTTTTTCAAGATATGCAACGACGGAAGGTGTGGTGCGAGCACCTTCGCTGTTTTCGATCACGCGAACCTTGTCACCTTCAACGACCGCGACTGCGGAGTTTGTTGTACCAAGGTCAATACCAATAATTTTTGCCATTTTTGAATTTCCTCACTTGCCGGCAGAAGGGCTGCCTGCTGTTAAGTTTCTATATTGAGTCGTTTCCTGAAAAAACAAGTCTTATTGAGCGACTGCCACCATCGCCGGACGAAGAACTCGATCGGCAATTTTCCATCCGCGCTGAAACACTGTTGCGACGCAACCCGGCTGGACTGCAGGATCTTTCACCATGGTTATCGCCTGCATTGTGTTGGGATCAAATTTGAGACCCACAGGGTTTTCACACTTCATCCCGTTATGCTCCAGTGCGCTCAGCAGTTGACGGTAGGTAATCTCAAGGCCTTCTTTGAGGGGCCCCTTTTCATTTGCAGACGCCTCAAGCGCCTTTTCCATACTGTCTACGACCGGCAGCATGGATTCTGCAAATTTTTCAATGCCGAATTTACGGGCTTTAGCAACATCTTCAGAGGCGCGGCGGCGGGTGTTGTCTGCTTCGGCGACTGCTCTGACATAAAGGTCGTAGTTTTCCGCGGCCTTAGCCTGGGCTTTCGCTAATTCGGCAGATAAATCTAAGTCCGGGAGTTCCGGAGCATCTGCCGGAGCCTGTTGGGCTGCTTCGTCCTGAGGTGGGACGGTCTGTCCGTTCTTTAATTCGTTATCTTGCATTAACTGTCCTCAAGTTTTTTTTTCAGAAATCAGGATCCGATCTAACGGAGCCCTTTAATAGTTGATATGGGGTCGCCCGATCCTTTTTCAACCTTCGATGAACATCATTATGAGAACACCTCTCAGCTTCAAGAGGTAACGTCACCCGAATTAAGCAAATCAGGAAGTGAATTTATGTAGCAAATTAAACGACCTGGCCGAAAAATACCCGCCTATTGCTTGAAATGCAAAGGGTTTTCCCTTATTCGCTAAACTTAACGAAAAAGGTAACAAATTTATTCCGGCCAATGAAGCAGTTCTTCTTCGACAATCTTCTCAACTAGGGAAACCGACGCCTCTGAATCATTCAAACAAGGGATGTAATGGAAGACTTTGCCTCCGGCTTTAAGCCAAGTCTCTTTGAGTTCCAGGCCGATCTCTTCAATCGTTTCCAAACAGTCGGTATGAAACCCCGGACAGATAACATCTAGCCGCTCCACGCCTTCTCGAGCTAAATGACGGGTCGTCTCATCGGAATAAGGTTTGAGCCATTCTTCCTTGCCAAAACGGGATTGGTAGGAAAGCACGACTTTAGAAGGATCTACGCCGAGCTCTTGAATCAGCAGATCGGTTGTCTCGCGAACTTGTTTCGGGTAAGGATCGCCTTCTTCGCAGTAGCGAACCGGCATGCCGTGGAAGGAGAGCATCAATCGGCCCTTCTTGCCAAGCGGGCCGACCTTTGCCCATTGATCGCGAATTTGATCGGCCAATGCCTTGATGTACAGCGGATGCGTGTGATAGTCGCGAATGAAGCGCACTTTTGGGTGGCTTTTCATTTGCTGCATTGCCTTTGAGACGGCATCGAAAACGGAAGCCGTCGTGGAAGACGAATACTGCGGATAGAGCGGAAGCACTAAGACTCGGTCAAAACCGTGCTCATTGTGGATGGTTTTAAAGACTTCGACCTGTGAAGGGTTGCCGTAACGCATGCCGACAAACACGTCTGCGTCGACGGCTTTTTGCTGAAGACGCTGCCGCAGCTTATCGGCAATGCGGTCGGTGTAGACCTTAAGAGGAGCGCCCTCTTTCATCCACACCTGAACGTAGCGCGCTGCGGACTTAGGACTGCGGCGAGGCAGGATGACCAAATTCAACAGCGTCTGCCAAAAAATCGGATTTAAATCGACCACCCGTCGATCGGAAAGAAACTCCCGCAAGTAGGGTTTGAGCGCCGAAGCGGTCGGTTCGTCAGGGGAACCGAGGTTAATGAGGAGTACCGCAGTCTTCGGGCTCTTTTCTGTCATATCTACTTATCGGGAAAGAATTTCGTCTTGGACCGCTTTGGCGCGGCGGCTATGAAGATACCCGATAAGAAGCGCTACGGCAAGAGACATCCAGAACTTACCCAGAACCTGTCCGAAGATGAATTCAATAGAGCCGAATGCCAGAGAAAGGAAGATGGCGCTGTCGACCATGGAGCCGACCAAGCCGCTTGCCATAATGGCCCAAGCCGGCCATTTCTTACGCATCGGTGTGTAGACAACCAAGTCGGCCAGTTCGGAGAAGAAGAAGGCCATCACGGAAGCCAGGACCAGAGACGGTTCGGAGAAAAGTGCGGAAAGCGCTGCGCCGATGATGATGGCATACAGCGACCAGCGGACACCGAGTTTGGCCTGCAGTCCGTCACGAAGCACCAGAGCTACGCCGGCCATAAGCACGCCGCTCGGGGCCATGATACCGGGCCAGACAGGAATCAGACAGGGACCGTCAGCAGTACAAACCGTGCCGACATTCATCACCACCCAGTTCATCGCCGGGATGGTCAGAATAAAGAGGATAAAGTAGATGATTCCGACTGAATAGTCTTTGGTACTTCTTAAAGGCATTTCAACTCCGTTTCCGGCTGCACATACCGGGGGAAAATTAGAGACATCAGCGGCCGCGGAAACAGAAATCGAAGGTGCGTGTCGGCAGAAATCCGAGGCTTCCTTCGTTCGGTTTGCGAGGAAACCCGCAATGGCCGCCCTCAGCGGGATATTCTAACGTCACAAACTTGGAAACTTCTTGAATCATCGGTAAAACTTCGTTTCCCACGATCGGATCGTTCTTGGCATTAAGCACCAGTGTCGGCAATCGGATGCCGCCTAAATGGGGCTTGCTCGAGCATTTCGTCCAGTAGTCCATGTAGTCCTTGTAGCCGAAAATCGGTGCCGTAAAAAGATCGTCAAACTGCCAGAGCCAGCGAATCTTTTTGATTTTCTCGACATCTAACACGCCCGGGAAACGTTTGGCTTTTGCGAGTGCTTTTTTCTTCATCGTCGAGATGAAATTCAGGTCGTAAATCCGGCTGAATCCTTTGCGGATAACGTGGCTTGAACCCACCAAATCGAGGGGCGCGCAGACTGCAACGATGCCTGAAACCAGTTTTGCAGCGTCCTCGCCTCGGGTACCGGCCCAGAAGAGCAGATTGTTGGCGCCCAACGAGACGCCCATCGCATAGATCGGAGCTTCAGGGTAGAGCTCACGCAGCTGGGCAAACTCCCAGTCTAGCTCAGCCGCATCTGCGGCGTTATAGGCTCGAAGTTTTTTATTGGTGACACCGCCGCAGCCGCGGTAGTGAATCACCACGCCGCGCACACCCCCTTGGCCGCAGCGCGCCATCAGCGCACGGGCATAGTGACTGTTTGATGAGCCTTCCAATCCGTGGATGTGCACCATAATCGGCGCCTTCGGATCAATGGGTTCGGGCGTTGACCAGTCCACGGCAATGATGTCGTCATCCGGCGTATTCCAAATTTCACGGCGATAGATCACCTTGGCCTTCGGAAACAGTTCGGCAGGCACAATGGTTTGCAGGTGGCCGCCGGGCAGCCACCAAGGAGCACGGTATTCGGAAGCAGCGAGACTCATAGGCATAGCAGATTCAAACTGCTTTTTAGCTTAGGTCGCTTTTAGGCCCCCTGACCTTCGGACGGACCAAAAACGAGCGACCAGAGCGCGCGAACCTTTTGTGCCTCTTCCGCAAACTCTTCTTTGGGAACGCGGACCGGCACGCTCGGAGAGTTCAGGCGGAACTCGTGCTGAATACGGCGATATTTGCGATAAATCGCGGAGACCTCGAACGCCAGGTCTTTCGGGATCAAGTCGGCGTCAGAGGCCATCTCCAGCATCTTGATGTTGCCGAAGTTATTGACGAGCTGCGGGAATTTAGAGGAGTACTGAAGCACGAGATACTGAACAATGAACTCCACATCCACCATGCCGCCCTCGTCATGCTTCACATCAAAAAGCTCCGTTTTGTTGGGGTGACCGTCGTGCATACGCTGGCGCATTTTGAGCACCTCGGCCTTCGTTTCCCCGGCGTTTCTCTCGCGACGGAGTATTTCGATGCGAATTTTTTCGAATTTGTCACCGATATCTCGGTCGCCGGCCGCATAGCGGGCTCGCGTTAGCGCCTGATGCTCCCAAAGCCAGGCGCCCGTGCCGTCTTCGTTTTTCTGATATTTCTCAAAGCTGTCGACGGAAGAGACCAGCATGCCGGATTCCCCGTTCGGGCGCAGACGCATATCGACGTCGAACAGGACGCCGGAGCCAGTTGTCGCTGTCAGCCAATTGATCAGTCGACGCGCGAAACGCATGTAGATCTTTTCTGCATCCTGAGCGTCATCTTCAAACAAGAAGACCAAATCCAGGTCGCTTGCGTAGGCGAGCTCCTTGCCGCCCAATTTGCCGTAAGCCACGATGGCAAACCTCGGACGCTCAATGTGACGTCCGGGAACTGTCTTCCACACTTCTTCCATGACGATTTCAAGCGTAGCATCCGCCAGAGCCGAGAGCTGGTCGGCCAATCGTTCCACCGTCAGGCGTCCGGCCATATCCGCTAAGAACAGGCGGAACAAACGGGCATGATGAACTTCGCGAATGAGGTTCATACGGGTTTCCTGATCGTCTTCCGGAATATCCGCAAGTCGCGCACGCGTACGCTCGATATAGAAAGAGAAATCCACCGGCGTGTAATCGTCGATCTGACTCTGCCGCTCATCCCAAAGTTCATCTAAGAGCAGCGGGTGGCGGTTCAGATATTCGGCTGCCCACTTACCGCTGCCCAATACGTCGCCCAAACGCTTCGCTGCAAGCGGGTACTGCAAAAGCAGGGAAACATAAGTCGGACGACCGGCAATGACTTCGTAGAACTTGATGTAGCGACGTAAGAGTTCTTCCCGAGAAATCAGTTTTAAGTGTTCAGGCTTGTTCTTACCCTCAACCGTATTTTTAACCAGCGTGATCATTCGCTGACGAGCCCCGGCGTTAATGAGCTTTAAAGCGCGCAGCGACATGAGATTAAGAATGAGCTGACCCAGCTCTTCGGTTTCTTTAAACCCGTTTCGTTCCAGCACTTTCGCCAAGCCGGGAAGCGCCCCCGGAGCACCGTTCTCCCAACCGAGCGGCCAATCCTCTTCGCTTACCTCTTCTTTGGTCTGGAAAATCTCATCAAAGCGCGCAGCTACGTACTCCGTCGAGAGCTCTAACTGCTTCTGCAGGTCTTCGACGGTAAAGCCCAGCATCTTCGCGATTCTTGTCCGATGCTCCGGATCGGCCGCAAAAAGCTGAGTCTGCTGATCGTTTTCGTACTGGAGTGCGTGCTCCATGTTGCGCAGGAACACATAAATCTTGGAGAGCATCTCGGCTTTGTCCTTTGCCAGGATGTTCTCGGAAGCGAGCGCCTGAAGTGCTTTCAGCGTGGAGCGCTCTCTTAAGAACGGGTTTCGGCCGCCGCGGATCACCTGGAATGTCTGAGCAATGAACTCGATTTCGCGAATGCCGCCGCGTCCGAGTTTGATGTTCTGACCTTCTTTCAGGCTCTCTAAGGCGCGTTTCTGCGTAGATAAACGAATCTTGGCGTGAAGATCGGTAAGCGAACTAATGGCGCCGAAGTCGAGATATTTACGGTAAACAAACGGACGAACGATATCGTTGATGTTCTTCTTTTGGATGTTGAAATCCTCTTCCGAAGCAAACACCGGGCCGTTGACGACACGACCCTTGAGCCATGCAAAGCGCTCCCAGTCGCGTCCCTGCGTCATTAGATATTCTTCAAGCATGTCGCTGGAGCCCACGATCGGTCCGGAATCTCCGTTGGGACGCAGGCGCATATCCACACGGAACACAAATCCTTCCCAAGTAATCTCTGAAAGGGCCGGTATAACTTTCTTTGCCAGCCGCTCGTAGAACTCCTGGTTGCTGATGATTTTGCGGACATTCGGGTATTCCGCCGTAGGGCCGCACTCTCCGTCGCAATCGTAGAAGAAAATAAGGTCGATATCGCTCGAGACATTCAGTTCACGACCTCCCAACTTGCCCATGCCGATCACAATCAGATCCTGGGGGACGCCGGTTTCTGAGCGCGGAACTCCGAATCGCTTCGCCAGCTCTTTGGCATACACGGAGACTGTGCGGTCGATCGTGATCTCCGCTAAATCGGACATGCTTGTGACAACTTCTTCTAAATTCGCCAATCCGGAAATGTCGCGTGCGACAAGGCTCATCATCACGTCACGGCGCAGACGACGCATTGCGCTTTTGAGCTGCTCTCCGTCTTCGATTCCGGCCAAGCGCTCACGCATTTTCTCGGGCGTCCAGGACATCTGAGTAATTTCCTGAACATAAGACCGAACTTTATCTTCATCTTCTCCGAACATGGCTCGGAGCGTGTTTTTGAAATAAGCTGAGACTTCTGGGACTTCCGAGAGAGAAACTCTGGGAACTTTAGGAAAGAGATCGGAGGATTGGAGTGCTGCAGACATATTGTTTTTGGAAGCTAAAAATGAGTCTATCTTCCAATATTAGAGTTTATTTATGGGAAATTGAGCGATACTTAGAAGATCAGAAAAAAGTTTAAGGATCCGCGAAATGACGGACAATTCCGAACAACAGACGTCAACCACACCAACAAAACCTAAAAAAGGCTTTTTCGGCTATGCCTGGAGGACCGTTCTTTGGTTCTTAGTCATCCTTTACTTTGCACTCGGCGCCGCATGGCTCGGAGCGCGCTACTGCCTTGCACCTTACCTGAACGACCATAAATCCAAGATCGAGAATAAGATATCTCAGGTCCTGGAGATCCCCGTTCAGTTCGGCTCTTTGGATACCGACTGGCAGGGACTTTCTCCGGAAATCACACTTAAAAACATCGAACTCGGAGAGCCGGGCAAGGACCCGATTACGGCTGAATCTCTTACCGCAAAACTTTCGCTCAGTTCTTTAACAAACCTTACTCCGATCTTTGAATCTGTCACGTTAAACAACCCCAAAGTCGAAGTTCGGCGCCTGGCACCGATGTCCTTTTCCGTCTTGGGCAGGAAGGTCAACCTCAAAAAGCTCATGTCCGGTGAGACGGAGACTCAGGCGCTCACAACCAAACTGCCTTCCGATGTAATGGTTCTCCTCAAGCAGAAGTCTGTAGAAATTAAGGACGGCACGATTTTGGTTCATGATCAGAAAAGCGCCAAAACGCTTGAAGTTACTAACGTTAACGTCGGCTACAACGGCTCTTCAAGAGACAAACAGCTCGCCTTTACTCTGACGCTTCCGCCTGAAATTGCTTCTCCGATTACCGTTCGCGCGCTCTTTAAGACGCCGGCCCTTAATCCCTCGAAACTGGCCGACTGGGATGCAGAACTTTACGCTCAGACCGACTTCATTAACTTCGGTGAACTCGCCAAGTGGCTGCCTGACTTCTCCGTAAAGTACAAAGGCACCGGGTCTGGTTCTCTCTGGGCTAACTTTGTGAAATGGTCTCCTTCTTCCGCCAGCTTTATCGGCGCTCTTTCCCATGTAGATCTTCAGCTTCCAGAATTGGCGCCGCTACGCCTGAAATTCGTTAAAGGCAAGATCTCAGGGAACATGTCGGGCGAGGCTTACGCCCTTTCTACAGACAATTTCTCTTTTGAGTTGGAATCCGGGGAGACACTTCCGCCACTGGATATGAGTCTGAAGTTAGACCGAAGCGATGATAACTTTACCGGCGGCTCTTTTAAAGCCAACGCTCTCGACTTTCAAGGTTTAACAGCCGTCCTCCCTTCTTTGCCGCTGCCAAAATCTTTTAAGGATTTTGTTGCCGAGCGGAAGCTCTCCGGATCGCTCGTTAATGTGGACTTAGATTGGCAGGGACTGCCAAGCGAACCCAAACATTACAACGGCAAACTTTCTCTGCGTAATTTCAGCTCTTTCGGGGCCTCCGGCAAAGACAATACCCAGTGGCTCCCGGGATTTATCAATCTCAGCGCCGACATTACCCTTAAAGACGGTGTGGGTACCACCGTACTCACAACAAAAGACGCGTCGGTAGCTCTTCCGGGATTATTCCCAGCAGCCGCTTTCCATTTCGACAGCATCGGAGGAACCGTGGTTTGGAATACCGTTAACGGCATTTCACTCGAGTTCAAGGACGTTCTGATTGAGAACGCCGATGCTGCGGTTAAGGTCAATGGGTCGTACACTAACGCCGACAACACTCCCCTCGGAACTGCAGACCTTAAAGCCGATGTTTTACGCGGAAACGTCCCTGCCGTTTGGAAATACATGCCGCTTGTTGTCGGCAACGACACAATCACCTGGCTGCGGTACGGCCTTTTAGAGGGCAAAGCCACCGGGGGCCAAGCCGTTCTTAAGGGGCCGCTCCATGAGTTCCCCTTCCATGAGTCTAAAGAACATCATTTCCTGGTGTCCGTTAATGCCGAGGACGTCCTTCTCGATGTCTATCCGAACATTCTGGACAATCCAAAGGCTTCTCCGAAACGCGGAGCAATTTGGCCGCTCTTTGAAAAAGTCGGCGGCGTAGTCAAATTTGAAGGCGACGGCATGGCCATTACTGCCGATCGCGGGACCTATAAAGGTGTACAGCTTACGCATGCACAAGTCGACATTCCCGCCTTCTCTGCGGATACCGTTTGGTTGGATGTAGACGCAGCGGCGTCCGGCGCCCTCCCCGGTTTCTTGTCTTACGTGAAGACTTCTCCGGTTGACGGCTACACCGGCGGTCTTTTCAAGAAGGCCGAGGGCACCGGCAACGGAGATCTGACTCTCAAACTGAAGATCCCCCTTGACGGTCCGGGTGAAGTTGCTGTTTCCGGCGCTTTTACGCTTAAAGATAATGCAGTTAAGTTCAATGATTTCTCGATTCCGGATTTGACTCATGCCATCGGCGTCGTGAACTTCAATGACAAAGGTGCTTCGAGCACGGGCATTACCGCCGATTGTTTCGGCAATGCCGTAAAAGCGACGCTCGACACCGACGATAAGGGCAATATTAAGGTTTCTGCTTCCGGAACCATCGCCGCTAAGGCACTCCCGCAGGTTATTCCGGTTCCGATGCTTGCCAAAGCCGCAGACAAATATCTGAGCGGCAAGACGCCCTTTACAGTCAATGTAACCGTCGGCCCAAAGGTCACGGTGAACGTTAAAAGCTCGCTTTCCGGCTTGGAGAGCAAGCTGCCGCCTCCTATGGAAAAACCGGCATCTTTGTCTGCACCTCTAGACCTCAATATCGTCACAGACAACAAGGCCACGGATCTCAGAATCATGATTGAGGGATTCCTGAGTTCGGAATTTATCCTGCAGAATAATGACATCAAACGTGCTGCCATCGGCAACCGCAGTCTGCCGACATTGCCGTCTCACGGCTATGCGATCTCCTTGAAGGCGCCGCTGGTTCCGGCGAAGGCCTGGCAGGCGGTCTTTGATCATCTAAAAGTGGATGCCAAACCGTCCGGAACCGTTGTCCTGCCGGATATTGCCTTCCTCAAGGCTAACATTGACGAACTGCTGATCGACAATTTCAATCAAACGAACTTCTCGCTCTTAGGGCGACCCGTCGGGAACTCTCTGCTGATCGCAATCAACAGCAATCAGATGAATGCCAATCTGGAATGGAAGAAGGCTCAAAACGGCAAGGAACCCGAGCTCATCGCGCATATTTCCAAACTCTTCATCCCGAGCTCTGCAAGAGACGCCGCAGAAAAATCCAAGCCGGTTCAAATTCAAGGCGGCTGGCCCGCAATCAATGCGGTTATCGATGATTTAACCTACGGCAATATGCGTTTAGGCAAGCTGGAACTGGTTGCACGCAACACTCCGTCAACAAAAGGACAGCTCTGGAAAATTACAAAGCTGAATCTTTCCAACAGCGCTGCGCAGCTGCGCTCATCCGGCAGCTGGCTGAAAGGTTTCGACGGCGGCAACGAAACGAATCTTTTAATCAATACCAATATCAATAACCTCGGCGCCCTGCTGAATCGCCTGGATATGCAGAATCTGGTCAAGTCCGGCAACGGTTCGATCAACGGTAATTTATCCTGGGTCGGCACTCCCCTCGGCTTTAACACCGAAAGCTTCGACGGAGAACTGAATATCGATCTGAAGAGAGGCGAAATTCTCAAGATCCAACCGGGCCCGGCTGCCAAACTATTGTCTCTTCTGACACTGCAGTCTTTAACACGCTACCTGACCCTTGACTTCCGAGACTTCTACTCCTCTGGCTTCAACTTCTCTACCATCCGCGGCAACGCGGTGCTGGAAGACGGCCTCATGAACATCAAAGATCTGACGATGATCGGAGGGAGCGCGACCGTTGTTATTAACGGCAACGTCAACACTCAGAAAGAAACGGAGAATCTGCACCTATTGGTTCTGCCAGACATCAATGCGGCAGGAGCGTCTGTGGCTCTCGCGGTTGCAAACCCGATCGTCGGCATCGGCAGTTTCCTGGCCCAATTGATTTTCAAAGATCCCTTGAGTAAGCTTTTCTCCTTCGAATATCAAGTGACCGGCACTTGGTCAGATCCGGTCGTTTCCAAGATTAAACGTTAAGAACCATGTTACGTATTGCCACCTGCCAGATGACATCCGGACCGGATCTCGGGGCCAATCTCCAGATCGCCGAATCTCTCATTCGTAAAGCCGCCCGGGAAGGGGCCAACCTCGCTCTGCTTCCGGAAATGTTTACGATCATGAGCAATGATCCGAAAGATGTTCTTCATGCAGCCGAACGCTATCAGGACGGCCCGGTACAGAAGATCATGGCGGGGCTCGCTAAATCATTAGGCATTTGGGTTGCCGCCGGTACGATTCCTCTTCAATCCGATGATGAACACCGCGTCACCAACACCATGCTGGTGTATGACGCATTCGGCCAGGAAGCCGCAAGGTACGACAAGATTCATCTATTTTCGTATGAGGGCCAGCAGGAGCGTTACGACGAGTCCGAACTTTACGTCGGGGGCCATAAGACGGTTTCTTTTAACTATCCGCTAGAAAACGGCCTAGACATTCATATCGGCCTCGCCGTTTGCTATGACCTGCGTTTCCCGCAGCTTTTTCGTCGTCAAACCGGCGTCGACTGTTTTCTGCTCCCTGCCGCTTTTACAACTAATACGGGGAAGGCCCATTGGGAAGTTCTTCTTCGTGCCCGTGCGATAGAAAACCTTAGTTATGTGGTAGCCGCAGCTCAAGCGGGACGCTCTTCCTGCGGCCGAGCTTTCTGGGGACACTCCTGTGCCGTCGACCCATGGGGGACCGTTGTCGGATCTCTTAACGGGCATGAAACGGGCGTTTGCTTCACTGACGTCGATCCGGCTTTCCTCCGTCAGGTCAGAGCACTTTTGCCTGCCCTGAATAATCGCGTGAAATATGAATAACAACACTTCTGCCGCTATCGAAACCCTTCTCTACCGCAACGGTCTTTCTGAAAAAGACATTCAGGACGCCTTTGCGCTTTTCAGCGGTTACAACATTGACTACGCTGATTTCTACTTTCAGCGCTCTGTTTCAGAAGGCTATGTGCTTGAAGAAAGCATCGTTAAGACGGGCCATTACAACACGGACATAGGCGTTGGCGTTCGGGCCGTCTGCGGTGAAAAATCGGCTCTCGCCTACTCAGAAGAAATCTCCCGTGATTCTTTATTTGAGGCGGTCAGAACCGTACGAGCTATTGCGCAGGCTACTAACAATCAAATTACAGTCAATGTCACACCTAAGGACGGTCCGAAAGTTCTTTACCGTGCTGTTGATCCGATTGAAGCGGCAGACACGGACGCCAAGATCAAACTTCTTCAGTCCTTAGATAAACACGCCCGCAGCCGGTCTTCTTTCGTCACTCAAGTGACGACTTCCGTCGGCGCCTCGCATGACACGATTTTGATCGCCAAAATGGACGGCACTTTAATCGGCGACGTGCGCCCGCTGGTACGTGTGAACTTAGGCGTTATCGCTGAAAAGGACGGCAAAAAAGAACAAGGTCAAGCCGGAGGCGGGGGAAGATTTTCGTTAGATCGTTATAACGAGGAAATTATTGAGCAGTATGCCCGAGAGGCCGTCGATGCCGCAGTGCGCAACTTAGATGCGCGGCCGGCTCCGGCCGG
>OMGH01001091.1_pt1 | contig 18351 bp, 9 predicted proteins | sample 1645841 | NCBI WGS metagenome assembly OMGH01 (sample SAMN00849584, study PRJEB25192) | human gut metagenome
CGAAGTCCTCGTGCCCGCGCTCAATTTTGGTGAGCATGATTTCGTTGATATCGAATACCTGGTAGATGATGCGGATATCTTCGCCTGTCTGCTCTTTGTACCAGGCAGGAAATTCGGCGAGGACTTCTTCGTCGATATAATCTGCCCAGTTGTATACTTTCAGTACACGGCTGCGCTTCTCACTGGCACCGGTACAGGAGGCAAGGAGAAGAATGCAGAGAAGGAGGGGGATGTATTTCTTCATTGTTTATAGGGTTATATTAGTGATTAGCGTTTAGTGATAAGTGAATAGTAGGCTGCGCTATCATTCCGCATGGCACTAATCACTTATCACTAAACGCTAATCACTATTCTTGTTTCTTTCTGCTCTCTTATTAATCACAATCAGCAATACTAACACCGTTACAAAAATGATTGTTGACAGTGGGCGCAGTTCAGGAGTCAGTCCACCCTTACGTGCGTCTGCATAGATGTATGTCGACAACGTTTCCAATCCTTCATTTCCGATAGTGAAGATCGTTACTGCGAAGTCATCAATGGAAAGCGTGAAAGCGAGGATGAAACCGCTGATCATCCCCGGCAGAATTTCCGGGAAGATGACTTTGCGAAGCGCCTGGAAAGGAGTAGCTCCGAGGTCGAGGGCTGCTTCGTAGACATTCTGATTCATTTTCTTCAGGCGGGGCATCACGCTAAGTACCACATAAGGGGTACAGAAAGTGATGTGTGCCAATACCACCGTAGTAAATCCCTGCGAAATGCCAAAGCTGACAAACAGCAGGAACAGGGATACACCCGTAATGATATCTGCATTCATCATCGGAATAGCATTGGTGAAATTCATCACCTGACGTGCCCGGGAGCGCAAGTTAAAGATGCCGATAGCTGCCAGGCTTCCCAGCAGGGTAGAGGCTGTAGCGGCAATCGTAGCAATGGCAAATGTGTTCCAGATGGCATTCATCAGTGAGTGGTGCATGCCGCCTGTAAATAGTGAACTGTATAGTTTGGTAGAGAATCCTGTCCAGTTACCCAGTACCTTGGCCTCGGTGAAAGAGAAGATCATAATAATCAGGATGGGCGAATAGAGCAGGGCAAGCAGAAACCAAAGGTAGCCTTTCGCCAGAATACGTGTCATCATATCACACCTCCGCTTTCATTTTGTGCACTGTCGTCCTCGTTGGTAAAGAGGGCGGTGACGCCAATCAGCAACAGCATGATGAGCGACAAGGCAGCGCCGTAGTTCCACATTCCGTTATATATATTCTCTTGTACGGTAGTACCGAACAGTTTGATGTTGTTCATCGTCAGCAACTCGGCAATGGCAAAGGTGGAAACCGTGGGCATGAAAACCATCACCACACCACTCATGATGCCGGGCATCGAAAGGGGGAGGATCACTTTACCGAATACCTGTACAGGCGTAGCTCCCAGGTCTTGGGCTGCTTCTATCAGACTGCCATCCATCTTCTGTAACGTATTGTAGATAGGGTATATCATGAACGGCAGGAAGTTGTAGACCATACCGAATACCAAAGCTCCTTCGCCCAGCGGCAGATTGAGGAAATCAAACAATGCCACCGTGGCAAGTGTACGTATCAGGATGTTCACCCACATAGGCAGGATGAACAGTACAACCATGGTCTGGGAAGTGTTGAAGCGCTTCTGACTGAGAATATAAGCAGCCGGATAACCGAGCAGGAGGCATACCAGAGTCGTGATGACAGCTATTCCGATGGAGTAGACGAATGTGTTGATAGATTCGGGATGCATCATGAATTTGCGGAAGTTGGCAAACGTGAATGCGCCTTCAGCATCGGTGAAGGCATAAACCACAATGAGCAACAGAGGCATCACAACGAAGATGATGAGAAACAATGCGTAGGGAACTGTCCAGTTCCGGCGACGCATGAAGAAACGGGATATATTACTGAGCACTTCCTTTCTTATTAGCAGATTCGACAATAGGGATAGAACCGGTGGTCTGTGCCGGTGCGACAATTCGTATATTTTCGGGTGCGATGGTGATGCCGACACGGTCACCGTCGTCCCAGACGTCAGTGGTGTCTACAAAGATATCCTCGTCCCAATCGGTAAACACGGTGAGATGGTAATGGTTTCCTTTATAAAGGATGAATTTCACTTCACCCGTCAGATGACCGTCTTCTTCGTTATCTTCGAGGATGACGTTCCGGAAATCTATTTCTACGAGGACGGAACTGCCCGGTTCGATGTCCTGCACTTCGGCACACTCAAAGGTGTAACCGAGGAATTCGACGTGTGTGGCGTCTATGAGCTTGCCTTCGAAGGTATTGCAGGTGCGTTCTTTCTTCATTACGTGAATGTCGAAAGGTTTCACGAGCAGACCGACTTCCCGTCCGGCTTCGAAACTGTGATAGTCTTGCACCATGAATTCGTAGCCCTCGTTAGTCTGTACCATCATTTCGTAATGCACGCCTTTGAAGATGCAGGAGGTGACAGTACCCATCAGTTGGGCAGCGGCAGAAGGCTCGAATATATAGATGTCTTCGGGACGGATGACTACATCGACGGGAGTGTTTTCGCCAAAGCCCTTGTCGACACATTCAAATTCGTGTCCGGCAAAGGATACGGCTTTGTCCTGAAGCATGAGGCCGTTCAGGATGTTACTTTCTCCGATGAAATCGGCAACGAAAGAGTTGATGGGTTCGTTGTAGATGTCTGTCGGCGTACCTATCTGCTGGATGCGGCCTTCGCTCATCACGACGATGGTGTCGCTCAGAGTAAGGGCTTCTTCCTGGTCGTGGGTAACGTAGACGAAGGTGATTCCAAGCTTCTGGTGCATCTCTTTCAACTCCATCTGCATGTCTTTACGCATTTTGAGGTCGAGGGCGGCGAGGGGCTCATCCAGTAACAGCACTTCGGGTTCGTTGACGATGGCACGGGCGATGGCAACACGTTGCTGCTGTCCGCCGGAGAGGGAATCAACGTCACGGTCTTCGTAATCCGTCATACCTACCATGCGGAGAGCTTGTTTCACTTTCTTGCCAATGGTGGCTTCGGGCATCTTTTTGAGCTTCAGTCCGAAAGCGATGTTGTTGTACACGTTGAGGTGGGGGAAAAGGGCATACTTCTGAAAGACGGTATTCACCGGACGTTGGTGTGGCGGTGTTTGCGTGATGTCTTTTCCGGCGATGGTGATGATACCTTCCGAGGCGGTCTGGAAACCGGCTATCAGGCGCAACAAAGTAGTCTTGCCGCAGCCGGAGGGGCCCAATATCGTTACAAATTCGCCCTTACGGACAGAGAGGTTTACATCATTTAGTACGGCTTTGTCTCCGAAGTATTTCGATACGTGCTCTACACCGATGATGCAGTCAGACTTTTGCATAAGCGTTATTAAGTGTTTAACCTAAAACTAATAGAACGAATTCTGCCTTTCTAAAAAAGCGGGTACAAAGGTAGGGAATAAATTGGGAAAATGAAAGTGCTGCCTTCGATTTGCATTATCTTTGAAGAAGATAAGCTGCACCTCGGCATAAAAAAATGAACGAGTTCGTTTTATACTGTTCTCGGTTTACATTATCTTTGTAGCATTAATGAATACTATTATAGTAGAAGGAGGCAAGGACATGGGTAACAGAATATATCCTATCGGGATACAAAACTTCGAGAAGATTCGTAAGGAAGGATACGTTTATGTGGATAAAACTGCATTGATGTATAAGTTGGTGAAGAGTGGAAGTTACTATTTCCTTTCCCGCCCCCGCCGTTTTGGGAAGAGTTTGCTGATTTCCACGCTCGAAGCCTATTTTGAAGCGAAACGGGACTTATTTGAAGGCTTGGCGGTGGAAACTTTGGAAAAAGACTGGGTGAAGCGTCCCGTGTTCCATCTGGACTTGAATATCGGGAAATATGATACGCCGGATAGTCTGGACAAGATACTGGACAGAAATTTATCAAAGTGGGAAGAACTTTATGGAACCGGTGTTGCTGAGAGTACCCTTGCCTTGCGCTTTGCAGGAGTTGTGGGACGGGCCTATGAGCAAAGTGGTGAGCGTGTAGCCATTCTCATCGACGAATATGACAAACCCTTGCTCCAAGCTATCGGCAACGAGGAACTGCAACGCGAATTCCGCAACACTCTGAAACCTTTCTATGGCGTACTGAAAACCATGGACGGCTGCATCAAGTTTGCCTTGCTGACGGGAGTGACCAAGTTTGGCAAAGTCAGTGTGTTCAGTGACCTGAACAATCTGAATGACATCTCCATGGACGAGCCGTTTATTTCCATCTGTGGAATTACTGAAAAGGAGATACATCTTAATTTTGAAGAAGACCTGCACGAATTGGCAGCCGCGCAGAAAATGACGTATCAGGAAGTGTGCAATGAACTGAAAGCGTGCTATGACGGTTATCACTTTACAGAAAATACGGACGGCATCTACAATCCTTTCAGTTTGCTGAATACATTCTTTAAGATGAAATTCGGCAACTATTGGTTTGAAACCGGAACGCCTACTTACCTTGTGGAGTTGCTGAGACGCAATCATTACAATTTGGAGCGCATGGCGCATGAAGAAACGGATGCTGATGTGCTGAACTGTATTTATGGCGACAACGAACCCATACCGGTTATTTTCCAAAGCGGTTATCTCACGATAAAGGGATATGATAAGGAATTCGGTCTATACCGTCTCGGTTTCCCTAACCGGGAAGTGGAAGAGGGCTTTATCAGATTTCTGATGCCGTTTTATACCCGCTTCAATCAGTTAGAAGCACCGTTTGAGATACAAAGGTTTGTTCGTGAGATACGTTCCGGCCAACCTAACGCTTTCTTTAAGAGGCTGCAAAGCTTTTTTGCCGACACACCTTATGAATTGGTGAAAGACTTGGAATTACATTACCAAAATGTGCTGTTTATCGTCTTCAAACTGGTGGGTTTCTATACACAGGCGGAATATCACACTTCGGAAGGGAGGGTGGATCTGGTAGTGAAGACTGCCGATTACATTTACGTCATGGAATTCAAACTGGAAGGTACTGCAGAGGAGGCTTTGCAGCAAATAGAAGAAAAACAGTATGCTCTTCCTTTTGAGGCAGACCCGAGGAAATTATTCAAAATAGGTGTGAACTTCAGTAATAAAACAAGGAATATAGAGAAGTGGATTATTGAATGACAGATTTGTGTAATTCGCGTTCTTTTATTCCGTTTTGACACTATCTTAGTGTGGATTGGAGTGGAGAGTCCTTTTATATTTCATCTTTGTTGTGTGTTAAGTTAACGCAAGTTCCTAATTTCTAATTCTCAAAATTAGAAAAATGGTATCGGACAAAAACAAAATGGAAGAATTAAAAAATAAAAAAAAGAAAAGTCGGAAAAACCGGCCAGAATACTTGACTTCACCTTTCGGATGTCGTATCTTTGCAGGGTAGTTGATAATAGAGAATTCATACGACTTGTTTTCTAAGATAATAACAGACAAAAAACAAGAAAGGCGATAATTTCAATAGGAAGTTATCGCCTTTTTTGTTGATATTTATCGGATTCGGGCTTAAAAGAGGCTTTTTACGTTTTTAATAAACGTTGAGCACATTCTTTAAAAACGTTCCTGTTATTCTTTAAAAACGAATAACAAGAAGCTTAATAAAGCAGAAAAATGCCTGTTTTTTGTCTATATTTGAGACTGTGATAAGAATGCTCAGCATTCTATTGATGGATCTCGCTTGGTAAATTGTTTACACAGTAGACTCTGCTTATAACAGGCTTTATCAGCCCACGTTCCCGGCTGCCTCGTGCACATCTGCCACAGCCCGTCCGCTCGGATCATTTTTCCCTTGCAACGTGGCATCCCAGGCGAGTGCTTCAGCAGTAGAGCAAGCCACGCTCGGCACACTGGGTACGCTTCGGGCAGCCGACTGACTGGGGAAGTGCTCTTCGAAAATGCTACGATAGTAATATTCCTCCTTATTCTGTGGCGGATTGATGGGAAACCGTTCGGCGGCATGTTCCATCTGATGGTCGGTGACGGCGGCCGAAGTAATGGCCTTCAATGTATCAATCCAATTGTAACCGACGCCATCGGAGAATTGCTCTTTTTGCCGCCAGGCAACACTTTGAGGCAGCATATCTTGAAAAGCTTCGCGCACAATGCGCTTCTCCACTTCTTTGCCCGGACACATTTTGACGGCAGGGCTGAGGTTCATTGCCACATCCAGGAATTCTTTATCGAGGAAGGGAACACGACCTTCCACACCCCAGGCAGAAAGGCTCTTATTGGCACGCAGACAGTCGTACAAGTGCAATTTGGAGAGCTTACGGATCGTCTCTTCGTGGAAAGCCTGCGGTGTGGGGGCTTTGTGGAAGTAGAGATAACCACCGAAAACCTCATCAGCACCTTCGCCACTAAGCACCATCTTGATGCCCATAGACTTGATGACACGTGCCAACAGGTACATCGGTGTGGAGGCACGAACAGTGGTAACGTCGTATGTTTCGATAAAGTAGATGACATCACGCAAGGCATCGAGCCCTTCCTGAATGGTATAATTAATTTCATGGTGAACAGTGCCGATGTATTCTGCCACTTCACGGGCTTTAATCAAGTCCGGTGCACCGCGCAGGCCGACGGCGAAGGAGTGGAGTTGAGGCCACCAGGCTTCGCTCTGGTTGTCGGTTTCAATGCGCTTGCGGGCATACTTCTTGGCAATGGCAGAAATGACGGAAGAGTCGAGGCCACCACTGAGCAGAACACCGTAAGGAACATCGGACATTAACTGGCGTTGCACGGCAGCTTCAAGGGCGAGTTTTACGCTGTTGATTTCTGGTTGGGTAGCCCGGCGGGCGGTGGTGTCATTGGCTTTGACGGCGGCATAATCGGTCCAGGGGCGTTGATACCAACGATGCATTTTCCCTTCACGTCCCCAGAAGTAATGTCCGGGCAGAAAAGGCTCGTAGGTGTCACAGAAACCTTCGAGAGCTTTCAGTTCGCTACCGACGTAGATATGTCCCTGGTCGTCACGACCGATATAAAGAGGGATTACCCCGATAGGGTCACGAGCAATCAGATAATCGTCTGTTTCCTCATCGTAAAGGGCAAAGGCGAAGATACCGTTCAATTCTTCGAGGAAATGAATGCCTTTATCCTTATATAATGCGAGGATGACTTCACAGTCCGATCCTGTACGGAAAGCATATTTGTCGGCATAGCGGGAACGGATTTCCCGATGATTATAGATTTCACCGTTGACGGCAAGGATTTGCTTGCCATCCGGAGAATACAATGGTTGTCCGCCACTTTCCGGATCGACGATGGAAAGACGTTCGTGAGCCAGGATGGCACTACCGCCTACATAAATACCACTCCAGTCCGGTCCGCGATGACGGATTTTCTGCGCCATTCGAAGCGCTTTGTTTCTCAATTCCTGGGATTGAGATTTGATATTGAAGATACCTACGATTCCACACATGATACTTAGTGATTAGGGGTTAGTTACTCAAATACTTGTCTATCCGTTCTGCCACTCTCCGTCCGTCCGCCAGTGCATGCACCACAAGGCTGGCACCGCGTGCCGCATCACCTGCTACGAACACATTTTCCGGAAATTCAGGCTGTTCCGGTTTCAGGAAGCCCATGGCCAGAAGCACCATATCGGCGTCTATCACTTCCTTCTTTCCGGTAGGTTTCATGGTAGGGCGTCCTCCATCCTGAGCCGGAATCCATTCCACTTCTTCCACCTCTACACCGCAGACTTTTCCATTCTTGCCAATAAACTGATTGGATGTCAGCGACCAGCGGCGCGTGCAACCTTCTTCGTGACTTGAAGTCGTCTTCAGTACAATGGGCCATTGCGGCCAAGGAGTAGCGTCATTGTGACCTACGGGAGGCTGTGGCATGATTTCAATCTGTGTCACACTCACGGCTCCCTGGCGGATACTCGTACCGATACAGTCTGATCCTGTATCACCGCCACCGATGACGAGAACCCGTTTGCCCTTGGCATTTACCAGACGGTCTTTGGAGAACGTTTCTCCATCGAGGATATGATTTTGCTGGGACAGCATTTCGAGGGCAAGATAAATACCTTTCAGTTCGCGTCCGGGGATGTTGAGGTCGCGTGCCTGCGGCGTCCCGGTACAGATGCAGTAGGCATCAAAGCCCGCGGGGAGGTTCTGTACATCTACCGTTACGCCCATTTCGAACTTGATGCCTTCGGCTTCAAGCACTCCCATCCGGCGGTCGATTACTGCCTTATCGAGTTTAAAATTAGGAATACCATAGCGCAGTAATCCGCCGGGCATGGGTTTGCTGTCAAAAAGAGTCACTTCATAGCCTTTAGCATTCAGCCGGCAGGCAGCGGAGAGTCCCGCAGGACCTGCACCGATGATGGCAACCCGCTTTCCATTACGTTCGGGTTGAATGGGCACGATGTAACCTTCGCGAAAAGCCGCTTCGGCAATAGCCGCCTCGTTTTCACGAATGGTGACAGGTGCATCACACGAAAGCTTCAGTACACATGACTTTTCGCAAAGTGCCGGACAGATGCGTCCGGTAAATTCGGGGAAGTCGTTTGTGGCAGCGAGTACTTCGTATGCTTCGCGCCATTTACCTTTATAAAGTGCATCCTGAAATTCAGGTTGCTTATTGCCCAACGGGCATGCCCAGTGACAGAAGGGTACACCGCAATCCATGCAACGTGATGCCTGGAGTTTACGTTCGTGACTGTTTAAAGTTTGCTCCACCTGACTGAAGTCGGTGATACGTTCGTGGACAGGACGGTATCCCGCTTCCTGTCTTGGTATGTTTAAGAATGCTTTTGGATCTGCCATTTTTAGATTTATGATTTATAATTTATGTTTAGATTTATGATTTATGTTTAGATTTATGATTTCAGGTTTATGATCTCTGCTTAGGCTTATACTATGGAATGCCTTTATGATACCGTCCGGCAAGTCATAAAATCATAAATCTGAAATCATAAATCTCTTAATAATCTCTCTGCATCTCTGCAATCTTCTGTTGCAGTTTCCGCATTTGCTCTTCTTGCAGTACCTTCTTGTACTCGATGGGGACTATCTGGATAAACTCATCCACATATCGGTTCCAGTCATCAAGCATAGTGCGTGCCAGGTTGGAGCCTGTATAGAGGTAGTGCTGACGGATGAGTTCGTGCAACTCCTTACGATAGGATGCTTCTTCAATGAGGCTTAGTTCCACCATTTCCATGTTACAGAAATAATCGAAGTTTCCATCCTTATTCCATACATAAGCTACACCGCCCGACATACCGGCTGCGAAGTTGCGCCCTGTTGAACCGAGGACTACCACACGACCGCCCGTCATGTACTCGCAACAATGATCGCCTACACCCTCTACTACGGCAATGGCACCGGAATTGCGGACAGCAAAACGTTCGCCTACGCGCCCATTGATGTAAACTTCACCACTGGTTGCGCCATAGAGCAAGGTGTTTCCTGCAATCGTATTCTTCTCGGCCTGGAAGTTAGAGCGTACCGGAGGCAATACGGCAATCCGTCCGCCCGAAAGGCCTTTGCCGAGGTAATCGTTCGCTTCACCTTCCAGCTTGAAGTTGACACCCGGTACAAGGAAGGCACCGAAACTTTGTCCTGCAGAACCTTTGAATTTTACGTTCAACGTATGTTCCGGCAGTCCCGCTTCACCGTACTTCGCGGCAATGGTGCCCGAAAGCATAGCTCCGCAAGCACGATCCGTATTGGCAATCATATATTCCAGTGAGATTTCTTTCTGGTTTTCCAGAGCTTCGGCAGCGGCATGCAGCATTTCAACGTCTTTTACGTGGTCGATGCCGTGTTGCTGGTCGATGGTGTGGCGGATGGCTGCACCATTATCGACGCGTGCCAGTATTTTGTCGAAACTAATTAGGGATTGCTTGGGTGATTCGTTTTCTGACTTGCGGATAATAAGATCCGTCCGTCCGATGATGTCATCCAGACGTTCTACACCGATTTCGGCGAGATACTCCCGCACTTCCTGCGCCAGGAAAGTGAAGAAGTTCACCAGGTATTCGCTGCGTCCGTGGAAGCGCCGGCGAAGTTCCTCGTTCTGCGTCGCCACACCCACAGGGCAGGTGTTCTGATGGCATTTACGCATCATGACACAACCCAGTACAATCAAAGCGCTGGTTGCAAAACCGAACTCTTCGGCACCCAGCATCGCCATCAGTACGATGTCACGACCGGTTTTCAGTTGCCCGTCCACCTGCAACATCACTTGCCCGCGCAGACCGTTCAGTACAAGAGTTTGTTGCGTTTCACTCAGTCCCAGTTCAGGAGAGATACCGGCATAGCGGATACTGGAGGCAGGAGAGGCACCCGTACCACCTTCCGCACCGGAGATGACGATAAGGTCTGCTTTTGCTTTGGCCACTCCGGCGGCAATGGTTCCTACACCGCTTTCGGCTACCAGTTTCACACTGATCTTGGCACGAGGATTTACATTCTTCAGGTCGAAGATCAACTGTGCTAGGTCTTCGATGGAATAAATGTCGTGATGGGGCGGGGGAGAAATCAATGAAATGCCGGGAATGGAATGGCGCGTTTTCGCAATCACCTGGTCTACTTTAAAGCCCGGCAACTGACCGCCTTCACCCGGTTTGGCCCCTTGTGCCACTTTGATTTGTATTTCATCGGCGTTCACCAGATACTCCGTTGTTACGCCGAAACGTCCCGAAGCTACTTGCTTGATGGCGCTACGCAGACTGGTTCCGTCTTCGCGGGGCGTGAAGCGTGCGCTGTCTTCGCCGCCCTCACCTGTGTTGCTGCGTCCGTGAATCCGGTTCATGGCAATGGCCATTGCCTCATGCGCTTCTTTGCTGATAGACCCGTAACTCATGGCACCCGTCACAAAGCGGTGCATGATGCTTTCTACCGGTTCAACCTTATCTATAGAAATGGGGGCACGGCGGAAATCCAGGAAATCGCGCAGGAAGATAGGCGCTTCTTTTCCATCTACCAGACTGGTAAATTCTTTGAACTTCTTATAGCTGCCCAAGCGTGTGGCAAGTTGCAAGGTAGAAATGGTTTCCGGGTTCCAGGCATGTTTTTCTCCGTCTTTACGGAAAGCATACAAACCGTTGTTGGGGAGTAATCCGTCTACCTGTGCGGCAAAACCTGCATCGTGGAATGCGATTGCATCGCGTGCCACTTCATCCAGCCGGATACCGCCTATTGTGGATCTCAACCCGCCGAAATAAGCATTGCTGAGCTCTTCACTCAAACCTACGGCTTCGAATATTTTCGCTCCCCGATACGAGCGGATGGTACTGATACCCATCTTACTCATGATCTTAAACAATCCCTTGCAGATGGATTTGATATATTTCTTTTCGGCTGTGGCATAATCCAACTGGATTTCTTTCTTCGCTACCAGCTTGTCGATCACGGCGAATGCCATGTAAGGGTTCAGGGCACTGGCGCCAAATCCCAGTAATAGGGCTGCGTGCATTACCTCGCGTATTTCACCGCTTTCCACGACCAATGCCGTCTGCACACGTTTACCTACCGAAATCAGGTGGTGGTGTACTGCGCTTACTGCCAGTAGGGAGGGGATGGCCGCATGAGTGGCATCCACATCACGGTCGCTCAATACAATGTAGTTCACCCCTTCGCTGACGGACTCTTCCGCTTGCTTGCAAAGTGCTGTGAGTGCTTCCTGCAATCCGGCACGCCCCTTTGCTACTTCAAACAGCAAGGGTAGTTTTACCGTTTTGAAACCTTTGTAGCGGATGTTGCAAAGAATATCCAGTTGTGCATTGCTCAGGATGGGATGGTTGAGGCGTACCATCTTACAATGGCTTTCGCTGGGTGTCAGGATGTTCATGCCCACGGCGCCGATATATTCCGTCAGTGACATTACCAGTTCCTCGCGTATCGGGTCGATAGGCGGATTGGTGACTTGTGCAAACTGTTGTCGGAAGTAATTGTACAGTAGTTGCGGCTTATCCGAAAGCACGGCAAGCGGCGTATCATTCCCCATTGAGTTGATAGGCTCGGCACCCGTGGTACACATCGGAACGATGAGCCGCTCCACATCTTCCTTGGAATAGCCGAAGGTACGCAGCATCCTCTCGTAATTCTCTACGCTATGGGGGACTTTGCGCCCGCTTTTCAGCTCATCCAGTTCGATGCGGTTCGTTGCCAGCCAACTGCGGTAAGGCTTGGCTTCGGCCAACTGTTTTTTCAATTCTCCGTCGTAGTAGATTTCGCCTTTCTCGGTATCTACCAGTAGTATCTTACCCGGTTGCAGGCGTCCCTTTTCTTTGATGTCTCCCGGTTCGAAATCCATCACGCCCACTTCGCTGGCCACTACCATCATATCGTTGTGCGTAATCAGATAGCGTGCAGGACGCAATCCGTTACGGTCGAGCATACCGCCTGCAAAACGTCCGTCGCTGAACAGCAAGGCGGCAGGGCCGTCCCACGGTTCCATCAGGATGGAGTGGTATTCATAGAATGCTTTCAGGTCTTCGCTGATGGGATTCTTTTCATTGAAAGATTCCGGCACCAGCATGGCCATGGCGTGCGGCAGGCTGAGGCCTGACATAACGAGGAATTCCAAAACATTGTCCAGTGAGGCACTGTCGCTCATTCCCGGCTGAATGATGGGGCGTATCTCCCTGATGTCGCCCAGGATGGGAGAGGAGAGCACACTTTCACGGGCTTCCATCCAACCCCGGTTGCCGCGGATGGTGTTGATTTCGCCGTTGTGAGCCAGGAGGCGGAACGGTTGTGCCAGTCCCCAGGTAGGGAAGGTGTTGGTGCTGAAGCGGGAGTGCACCAGTGCTATGCCGCTGGTGAAGTAGGGGTTTGTCAGATCGGGGAAGTAGCCTCGCAGTTGCAGTGAAGAGAGCATACCTTTGTAGATGATGTTCTTCGTGGATAGGGAGACAACGTAGAAATCTTCGTGCGTGGCAATATCGGATTTGCGTACTTTGTTTTCTATTCTTTTTCTTATGAGATAGAGTTTACGGTCGGCTGTCTCGCTTTCCGTAAATCCGGTGATGAAAATTTGTTTGATATCCGGTTCGTTGGCAAGTGCCGATTCTCCCAGAATTTCTGGACAAGTGGGCACATTGCGCAGGTGCATCAATGTCAATCCTTCTTTTTCAATCTCTTCGATGATAATACTTAAGATAGCACCCTGGTCTTTCTCATCTTTCGGCAGAAAGAGAAGACCTGTACCGTATTTCCCTTTCTCGGGAACAGGAATACCCTGCAAAAGAATAAACTCGTGCGGGATTTGCAGCAGGATGCCGGCACCGTCTCCGGTTTTGTTATCCGCACCTTCGGCGCCCCGGTGACGCATGTTCTCCAACACCTTCAATGCAGACTCTACCAGTTCGTGTGACTTGCCTCCGTGGATGTTCACTAACATACCGACACCACAAGCGTCATGCTCGTTCTCTACATCATACAAGCCCAACTGCCTGGGCTGTCGTTGATATACAGGATGTTGGCTTTCTTCCCTTCCCTGTTGTCCGGCTTTTCTCTTTGTTTCGTTGTTAAAAAGTTCTTCTTTCATCTTTTTAAGTTTACTTTATTCTGTGGTAATACCTATCATTGCTATCAAAATGTTTGGCAAAAGTATTAATTTAATTTCAAATTGGTATAATAATGCGGATTTTTGTGACTTGCAAAATATCTGTTCATTGGAGCCGTGTTTTGAATTGAAATAAAATGTATGCTTTTGTGTTTTAAATTGAAGTAAAATGTGCGATTTATATTCTGTATTGTAAGTGTACCTTTCCCTCGTTTGAGAAATTGCCATATTGCCATAATGCCAAATAGCCAAAAGGGAAGTGCATGACATTTTTTTTTGTTTCATTCTTATCCGGATATAACCAAGTCCGTACCAACTCCGTGTCAAGTCCATACCAACTCCGTACCAAGTCCGTTCCTATAGACACGGAGATGGTACGGACTTGATACAGTGTTGATATGGGATTGACATGGATTTAGTCTCTTTACCCGTTGGCAGAATTAATTTCTTTCGGATGGGTTATGAAAAATAAAAGTCCGCGTTCGTCCGCCTTGTCCGCGTCGTCCGCGTATCTATTTATTCATTACGATTTCCATTATGAACTAATCCCGCCAACAGTTTTTCTTTATCTTATTTGGCCTTTTCCTTTGGCCTTTTCCTTTGGCCTTGGCAATTTGGCTTTTTGGCAATTTGGCAACCTTGAAAAACGACACTCTTTATCGGATTGGAAGATTTTTCCGCTATCTCCTTTCAATATAAAACTAAAATTCCATTGCTTACTTTGAGATTATAAAATTATTCCTTTTGCTTTAATAAGTTTGTTTTCTTTAACTTTTTGACAAGAAAATAACTTTTTTCTATTCTTTTGATAAATAAATAGGCAAAACATTAACTTTATGTTCTCAGGTTTTTATATCTTTGCAGCGCAAAATCAAATATTAATTAGTATGTGTGGAATAGTAGGCTATATTGGTCAAAAGAAAGCCTACCCCATTCTTATCAAAGGATTGAAGCGATTAGAGTATCGCGGATATGATAGTGCAGGGGTAGCATTAATCAGTGATAACCGACAGTTGAACGTTTACAAAACGAAAGGTAAGGTTTCGGAACTGGAAACTTTCGTTACTCAAAAAGATATTTCCGGTAACATCGGAATTGCCCATACCCGTTGGGCTACGCACGGGGAACCTTGCTCCGCTAACGCCCATCCTCATTATTCCTCTTCCGAACATCTCGCTCTCATCCACAACGGCATCATCGAAAACTACGCCGTCCTTAAAGAAAAACTCCAGGCCAAAGGCTATTCATTCAAAAGCAGTACGGACACCGAAGTACTGGTGCAACTGATAGAATTCATCCAGAAATCCAAAAATACAGATTTGCTGACTGCTGTGCAATTAGCGTTGCGTGAAGTTATCGGTGCTTATGCCATTGCCGTGCTGGATAAGGACAATCCGGATGAGATTATTGCAGCACGCAAGAGTAGTCCGTTGGTGGTAGGTATCGGTGAAGATGAGTTTTTCCTGGCTTCGGATGCTACACCGATTGTGGAATATACAGATAAAGTCGTATATTTGGAAGATGAAGAGATCGCCGTCATCCGCCGCGGAGAGAAACTGAAGGTGGTGAACCTGAAAAATGTGGAATGTCCGCACGAAGTGAAGACGGTGGCGCTGAACCTGGGACAGTTGGGAAAGGGTGGTTATCCGCACTTCATGCTGAAAGAGATTTTTGAACAGCCCGATTGCATTCACGACTGTATGCGCGGACGTATCAATGTAGAAAGTACAAATGTGGTGCTTTCCGCAGTGATTGATAACAAAGACCGCCTGCTGGCAGCCAAACGTTTCATCATCGTGGCGTGCGGTACTTCCTGGCATGCGGCGCTTATTGGAAAGCATCTGATAGAAAGTCTTTGCCGCATTCCGGTGGAAGTGGAGTATGCTTCGGAATTCCGTTACCGTGATCCGGTGATAGACAGTAAGGATGTGGTGATTGCGATTTCGCAAAGTGGCGAGACGGCGGATACACTGGCAGCTGTGGAACTGGCGCGGAGTCGTGGGGCATTTATCTATGGCATCTGTAATGCGATTGGTTCGTCTATTCCGAGGGCTACGCATACGGGTTCTTATATCCACGTAGGTCCCGAAATCGGAGTAGCTTCCACCAAAGCGTTTACGGGACAGGTGACAGTGCTCACCATGCTGGCGCTGACGCTTGCCAAGGAGAAGAATACGATAGATGAGGGGCAATTCCTTGCCATTGTGCAGGAGCTGAACCGCATTCCTGATAAGATGAAAGAAGTGCTGAAGCTGAATGGCAGCATTGCAGAGCTTTCCAAGATCTTCACGTATGCGCATAACTTTATCTATCTGGGACGCGGATATTCGTATCCCGTAGCCCTGGAAGGTGCGTTGAAGCTGAAAGAAATCTCTTATATCCATGCCGAGGGTTATCCGGCTGCTGAAATGAAGCACGGGCCTATCGCACTGGTAGATGCTGAAATGCCGGTGGTAGTGATTGCTACACAGAACGGGCTTTATGAGAAAGTATTGAGTAACATACAGGAAATCAAGGCGCGTAAGGGCAAAGTGATTGCCCTGGTGACAAAAGGGGATACGGTTATCAGCAAGATTGCCGATACTTGTATCGAGTTGCCGGAAACAATCGAGTGCCTCGACCCGTTAATTACTACAGTACCGTTGCAGTTACTGGCCTATCATATCGCAGTATGCAAAGGGATGGATGTGGATCAGCCGAGAAACTTGGCGAAGAGCGTCACAGTGGAATAAAGCGGGTAATACGAAATAAATAGTAAACGATAAATTGTACTTTGTACATTGTAAATTGTAAATGAACTGATGGAAGAACTGAAGCATGAATGTGGCGTTGCCATGATACGCCTGCTGAAACCTCTGGAATACTATGAACAGAAGTACGGCACATGGATGTACGGTTTGAACAAACTCTATCTTCTGATGGAGAAACAGCACAACCGCGGACAAGAGGGCGCCGGTATGGCTTGTGTAAAGCTGGAAGCAAATCCCGGTGAGGAGTATATGTTCCGTGAGCGTGCACTCGGTTCGGGTGCCATTACCGAGATATTCGGTACGGTGCAGAGTAACTTTAAGGATCTGACAAAAGAGCAGCTTCATGATGCGGATTATGCTAAGAAGTACCTTCCTTTTGCGGGCGAGGCTTACATGGGGCACTTGCGCTATTCCACTACTGGAAAGAGCGGCATTTCCTATGTGCACCCTTTCCTGAGGCGTAACAACTGGCGGGCTAAGAATCTCGCTCTTTGCGGCAATTTCAACATGACGAACGTGGATGAGATCTTTGCACGTATCACTGCTATCGGCCAGCATCCACGGAAGTATGCCGATACGTACATCATGCTGGAACAAGTGGGACACCGTCTCGACCGTGAAGTGGAGCGCCTCTTCAATCTTGCCGAAGCGGAAGGATTGACAGGCATGGGCGTGACTCACTATATAGAAGATCATATGGACCTGGCAAACGTGCTGCGTACTTCGAGCAAGGAGTGGGACGGGGGCTATGTGATATGCGGACTGACGGGAAGCGGTGAATCGTTTGCCGTGCGCGATCCGTGGGGAATCCGCCCCGCATTCTGGTATCAGGATGATGAAGTGGCAGTGCTTGCCAGCGAACGTCCTGTGATACAAACCGCTTTCAATGTGCCGGCAGCCAGCATTAAGGAATTGATGCCCGGACAAGCCTTGCTGATTAACAAGACAGGCAAGCTGCGCACCACCCAAATCAATAAAGTACGCGAGGTGAAACCCTGTTCTTTCGAACGTATTTATTTCTCACGAGGCAGTGATGTGGATATTTACAGAGAACGTAAACTATTGGGTGAGAAACTGATACCTAACATCTTGAAAGCCATCAATAAAGACCTTGACCATACTGTGTTTTCCTTTATTCCGAATACAGCGGAAGTTGCTTTCTACGGCATGTTGCAGGGATTGGATGATTATCTGAATGAAGAGAAAGTGCAACAGATCGCTTCCTTGGGACATAGTCCCAGTCTGGAGGAGCTGGAACAGATACTTTCCCGCCGTATCCGCAGCGAAAAGGTAGCCATCAAGGACATCAAACTGCGCACGTTTATTGCAGAAGGAAACAGCCGCAATGACTTGGCTGCGCACGTGTATGATATCACCTATGGTAGTCTGGTGCCGGGTGTGGACAATCTTGTCATTATCGACGACTCCATTGTGCGCGGAACCACTCTGAAACAGAGTATCATCGGTATTCTCGACCGTCTGGGCCCCAAGAAGATTGTGATTGTTTCTTCTTCCCCGCAGGTACGTTATCCTGATTATTACGGCATCGACATGGCAAAGATGAGTGAATTCATTGCTTTCAAAGCGGCTATCGAGTTGCTGAAAGACCGGGATATGAAAGATGTGATTGCCGCTGCCTACCGCAAATCGAAAGACCAGGTAGGACTGCCGAAGGAGCAAATGGTGAACTATGTGAAGGATATCTATGCACCTTTCACTGACGAGGAAATCTCCGCCAAGATGGTGGAACTGCTGACACCTGCCGGAACAAAGGCGAAGGTGGAAATCGTATACCAACCGTTGGAGGGGCTGCATGAGGCTTGTCCCAATCATCGGGGAGACTGGTATTTCAGCGGTGATTATCCTACGCCGGGCGGGGTGAAGATGCTGAATAATGCCTTTATTGACTATATAGAACAAGTATATCAATTTTAACGAAATAGTGTTTAGTGATAAGTGATTAACGTTAATCACTTATCACTAAACACTAATCACTAACTAACATGAGAAATGTAACTCTTATCCTCGACGACGGGAGCCGCTTCCAC
>OMGH01001095.1_pt1 | contig 18311 bp, 17 predicted proteins | sample 1645841 | NCBI WGS metagenome assembly OMGH01 (sample SAMN00849584, study PRJEB25192) | human gut metagenome
CTGCGAACTGCTTTACCGGCACTGCGGTCGTGCTGGTTTCATACTTGCTGCCTAGTTTCTCCAAGGCTTGTTTCCACATATCCTTGGTGTCTCCGTTCATCAGATAGGCATTCTCTTCTTTGGAGACGAGCCATGTGTTCTCTTTGAGTTCGGTGCTCAGTTGTTCACTTTCCCAGCCGGAGTATCCCAGGAAGAAGCGGATGTAGCGGTCTACTTTGTTTCCTTGCAGTATGTATTTCTTTATCTCATCAAAGTCACCGTTCAGATACAGTCCTTTGCTGATAGGTATGGCACCCGGAATGTCTGCCAGTGTATGAAGGTAGAACAGGGTATCTGTAGCGATAGGTCCGCCTTTGTATAAAGGTATATTTTCGATATACTTGAATTCTTTGATAATGTCGTTGACAAATATCGGCAGTTGTTTGTTGATAATCAGCCCCATGCTGCCTTCTTCGGTATGGTCGATCAACAGAACTACAGATCTGCCGAATGTGGCATCACGAAGGAAAGGTTCGGAGATGAGAATCTTTCCTCGTGATGGCAATACATTATTCGATTGAATTTTAAATATGTCAGAGTCTATATTCATGCCATCAGATTGATATTCGTGCCACTAATATAAGAAAAGAAATGGAATAATAGCCATACTTTCCCATTTTTTTTGTTTTAAGAGCAGCTTTTATGAATATCCGCATCTGACATGAACATCAGTTCCGGCATAAATACGCTATTCGGCTGTCAGGCAATCGGGTGATGTTCGGCAAACAGCTTCATTCTTTCGTCGAGCTGTGCGTACTGGTGGTCTTTAATAAAAGAGGTACACGCGCGTAATCCTTCCTGGTGGCTTCCGGTGGTGACCAGTGAAATGGCGCTCACTCCATAGTACATCAGTTCTTTGGCAAGTTCGCCGCTTGTCATTCCCGGATAGCCGATGGTGAAGTAAAATCCGTCGGCAATCGGATCGCCCAAGTCATTGTCATATACCAGATAGAATCCGTGACGGAGGAAAATCTCTTTTAACTTCTGCGCTCTGTCACCATATACCTTCACTTCGCTGAGGAAGTTGTATTGACCTTCATTGGCAGCTTTCAGCATGGCAGCCATCGCATACTGTGCGGAGTGGCTTGTGCCGGAAGACAGTGCATAGAGTACGCGGTGGATGAAGACCGTGCCGAATGTTCCCCCGCCATAACGCTTCGTCAGTCCGGGATAGCTGCGGTGATACAACTTATCGGAAATGCAGCTCACGCCGATACGTTGTCCGGCATAGCTGAAGGCTTTGGAACCGGAAATCAGCAACACATAATTATCTGTGTAGTGAGCTACCGAAGGCTGGAACGGAGCTTGATAAGGAGTGCTCAGATCCTGACGGAAATCCATTGCAAAGTATGCCAGGTCTTCCAGTACGATTACGTCATATTGGGTGGCAAGTTCGCCAATGATGCGCAACTCTTCGTCTTTCAGGCAAATCCAGCTCGGGTTATTGGGGTTTGAGTAGATAATAGCCGATATATTTCCTTTTCTCAGATAGCTTTCCAGCTTTTCTTTCAGCTTGTCACCGCGGTAGTCGTAGACATCAAATGTCTCATACTTTTGTCCCATCACTACCAACTGCTGTTTCTGTACCGGAAATCCGGGATCGATGAATAAAATCGTATCTTTCTTTTCGTCGCATTGGCTGCAAGTGAGGAATGAAGCGATTGCACTTGCAAAAGCGGAACTCGGTGAAGATGTTACAATAATGAATATAAAAGAGAATAATCCGAAAGGGTTATCTAAACTGTTTAAAAAAAGCAGTGTTGAAGTTACCGCAGCGGTTGATGATGTGAAAAAAGAGCAGGTACGGCCTGAGAGCAAAACTGCTGCTGCGGATTTTGAAAAGCTGCAGCAGGCACTTGATGCCGGCAGATTTAAACCGGCATCAGATTCAAAAAGTGCAAGGATTGAAGAAAATAAAGAAAGACTTGTCAGAAATAATCAGATAATAAGAGATAATGTAGTAGATATAGTAAGTGGTAAAATTGATCCAAATAATGAAATTGAACAAAAGCTTAATACGCTGCAGGATCTTATTGAGAAGCAGATGGCGGCATCGGTAAAAGATGAGCAGCAAAAATATGACAAGAAAGAAGATAAAAATAAGGCGTATCTCGATCTTATAAGAAGACAGCTTCTTGATAATGACGTGGAAATGTCATATATAGAACAGATAATTGATGATATTAAGGGGAGCATAGGCAGCAATTCTTCACTTGACAATATTTTGGCGGGTGTATACCAGAAGATTGTTTTAAAGATAGGTCAGCCTCACTTGATTGATACACAGAACAAAAAGACTAGGTTTATATTTTTTATCGGCCCTACAGGTGTAGGAAAGACAACTACAATAGCAAAGATTGCTTCGACAATGAAACTTTCCAAAAAAGTTAAGGTGGCACTTGTTACATCTGATACTTACAGGATTGCGGCTGTAGAGCAGCTTAGAACATATGCAAATATTTTAAGTATACCGCTTAAAGTTGTATATACTGCTGAGGAAATGGAAAATATCAGGGACGAGCTTATCGATTATGACCTTGTCCTGATAGATACAGCCGGACGGTCGCACAATAATGTTGAGCAGAAGGAAGATCTTATAAAACTGCTAGGTGCTATACCACAGGATGAACAGGAAGTTTATCTTGTGCTTAGTTCTACAACAAAATATAAGGATCTTGTCAGAATATCACAGACGTACTCAGAGATGACAAAGTATAACCTTATATTTACAAAATTAGATGAAACAGATACTATAGGAAATATATATAATCTTCGTGTATTAACATCTGCACCGTTATCGTATGCAACATGGGGACAGAATGTACCTGATGATATCGGTAAATTTAACGCACAAAAGATTGCTAAGCAGCTTCTTGGAGGAAATGGTTGATGGATCAGGCACAACAGCTTAGAAATATCATTAAACAACAGAATATGCAGCAACAGCATCTTGCAAGAGTTATAACCTTTACAAGCGGAAAAGGTGGTGTTGGCAAATCCAATATGTCAGTTAACATGGCAATTCAGTTAAGCAGACTTGGCAAAAAGGTTATTATATTGGATGCGGATTTTGGTCTTGCAAACGTGGAAGTAATGCTTGGAACAAGGCCGAAATACAATATGGCAGATATGATATTCGGAGGGAAGAATATCAGGGATGTTATATGCAAAGGACCTGAAAATATAGGTTTTATCTCCGGCGGTTCAGGAATAAAGGAGCTGTCAAATCTGTCAAAGGATCAGATATCTGGGATTGATTATGAACCAGTTTATGCTTATATTTGAACGGACTTGATTCTTTAGCAGATATTATTATAATAGATACGGGGGCAGGCATATCAGATGCCGTTATTGATATGGTTTTGGCAAGTTCGGAGGTATTGCTTGTGACGACACCGGAACCTACATCCATAACAGATGCGTATGCGTTATTGAAAACAATAAACAAAACTCCCGGATTCAACGCTGAAAAGCCGCGTGGCAGAAAGAAAAAGGTAGCCATTGTGACTGAGGAATAATTTATAAAAATGGGAGGCGGTGAGGACATGACTTCATTTTTTAAGGTCTACAATGCTTTTTTTGAAAAAATGGAAGCGGATGAAAACTTTTTCAATTATTTTGATTTGAGTGAAAATCAGGTAATGGCATTGGCCCGCGACCGCGCCCATACATACCTAAAAGAAGCCGTTTCTATTTTGGTGCGTAAAGTAGGAACAGATGATAGTGATTTTAGTTTTAGCGACTACGACGATGAACTTGAAGAATTTAATGTGGATTTGACAGATGATGAAGTAGATATGCTGGCCTGCTTAATGTATGAGCAAGAATATAAGCGCCAGTTCAGTAAGCTAAAAATGTTGGCTTTTCAACATGTACCGTCATCTCTACAGGTATTCTCCCCTTCTAATGAAAGAAAGACAATCCAAGCTTTATATGAACGAATTCATGAAGACAATGTTACCATGATTGACAACTATATGAGCAAAGATAGATTGACACATAAGAGAAAAAGCTTGGATTATAGTGAATTTTCTAGTGATGATTAAGAGGTGGTATTGATGGATATATATAGCCGAGTTCGAGCCATCAATGGAGCCGCTGTAAAAAACACGAGAAAAGACGTTCAGCTTGCGCAAATACGCCAGAGCTTTGCGCAGCATTTTATGGATAGTATTGATTACGAGCCTAATACGTTAGTAAACGGCACAAAACAGTCGTTGCTTGTAAGTAAAAATAAAAGTATTGTTACTGAAAAGAAAGTGCGCACTTTACCTGGTGAAGATATTCCGCTTGGGGCAATCATTGACTGTTATAATTGCAAGTGGATTGTAACAGAAATTGATGCTAATAGGGAGCTTTGTGTTAGTGCAAAAATGGAGCAATGTAACCGTGAGATTACATGGCAAGATCCTGATACAAAAGAAATCCTTACACGTTGGTGTACAATGGAAAAGCCCTATTTTAGCAACCTAGAAGAAAATAAGCAAACTTCTATGAGCCAACGGCAATACAATCTTCAAGTTCCTTACGATGACGATACTGCCAAAATTGATGTTGACCAACGTTTTATGCTAGAAATTATCAACGGAAAGCCAAAGACTTATCGTGTTACATGTGTTGATATCAATACAGAACGATACAGCCTTGATGGGAGTATACGTGGTTTTTTGCTGTTGAATATTGAACAAGATCAATACAATCCAGAGAAAGATAATATTGAAAAAATGATCTGCGATTATATTCCACCTGACAAAAATGATTCTGCAATTATTGCAAAAATCCAGTATGCTGGTGCGCCAAATATCAAGATCGGTGGCAGTGCAAAAACATTTACTGCAAAATTTGTTGATGAACAAACTGGATTGGCAGTAGAAAAACAGGCCATTTGGAGTGTTATATATTTGCCTGAATTCTCCGATAGCGTCCATATAGAGAAAAGTGAAACGTCCTTAAAGATTCTTTTGGATGATAATCCACTTTTGGAAGGGGCTAGTATCAAAATCCAGCTCCAATGTGAAGGCGAAGAATTTATTGATGAATTGATTTGTAAGGCGGTGACTTTGATCTAAATGGCAAACAGTAGTGCAATTATAGAATATAAGAATCTGATTGTGAAAAAGCTGATTGGAAACAAAGATTTTATTGCCGCCATGGGAAACCCTGATATTAACGAAAGTGATGAGGCTGTATATAAATATATATTCCCCTATTTTTATATACCTGGAACGATTGAAAGTGCACATAGCTACATTTGCATTAAAGTCGATATGCTGAGTACCGCAGGAGACACTGAACTGCTTGGTGAATTTCGCGTAAGGATTTGGGTTATTGTTCATCAGGATATCATGAAAATGAATGGTGTGGGCGGTGCCACAAGGATGGACTATCTTGCACAATTAGTTGATAAAATGTTCAATGGTAGCGAAGCTTTTGGTGTTGGGAAATTGCGCCTTACAAGTAACCTAGAAGATGATTTGGATATGGTTCATCGTTGCCGAGAATTGACATTTTTGACCAAAGATGTTAATGACGGTACTGTCTGTGCAGTATGAATGAATTAAAAGAACAATATGATCAGGCATTAGCGTTTGGGGAAAGCTATTGTATCAACGATTGGATAAAAATAAAGAATCCCAAAATCAGTGATATTATTCGTTTTGGTGAAAAGAAATATTATCAACTGGCTTATGCTTTTACTGCAACGCCAAGTGATTACAAACATCAACTCTTTGACATTGGGCGAGATTACGAAGAAGTTGATGATTACGAGCTGTTTATAATGTTGTTTGCAGATTTAAGGTTTAGTGATAATCATTTAATTTTTGATGGACTTGATACCACCAAAATGATGCGCACTCTTGATACTGAAACAAATATGATTATATTTCGAGATCCTGAAAGTGGAGCTATTATTGACCGCACCATATACTATCAAATTTCTGACTATATTAGTTACATGCTTGGCATCAAAAAGAACTATGAAAAGGCTGCAAATGCTTATACTAAGCGAGTTTTGATTGAAGAAAGCCGTGAAAACGCGAGACTTGCATTAAAGAAACCTTATGAGCCAAGGTTACGACATCTGGCACTTGCACTGAGTGACACGCAAGAATTTAAGCATAATTATTTTGAAGCTTTGGATCTGCCTATCAGTTTGTTTATGGAACATCTAAAACAGGTTCAAAAGCAGAAGAATTATACGAATTTGATGCACGGCATATATTCGGGAAAAATAGATACAAGCAAATTGACAAAGAAACAGCTGAATTGGACGGAAGCCTGATTATAGGCTTTTATTTTTTTTTAAATTTTTTATATGAAAGGACGACAAAATATGTTTAATCCTAATGAGTTTTTGATTGACCGCGTGCTGCGTGCCCATATGTTTGATTTCGATGGCCGTCGCCGTTGGACTGCAAGCCAGATTACCGATCCTGTCCTGGAGTGTGCTGGTGAAACTGTGTTTTCTACTGATGCTTTGGGTTCCAACATTATGGCTTTTGAACGCAGTAAGAATGCAACCTTTACTTGTAATAATGCCTTGATGAATATCCCGATGCTTGCTGACCAGATTGGTAGCGAGGTTGAGACTGCAACTGAGCAGAAGAAACAGGTTTTTACTTGCTTTGAGTTTATTGAAGTGAATACTGATGGTGCTACTGCCACTCTGACCCATACCCCGTATGAGGAAGTGAGCGGTGTTCCCTTTAAGTACATTGACAAGGTTGATGGCAATGGTGCAACTGAGGCAACTTATGAGCTGGGCACTGCTGCTGAAAGCAACTTTAGCGTGAAGGGTTCCACTGTTACCCTGCCGACTGGTGCTGGCCTGAAGGCCGGTGATCGCCTGGCTGTCCGTTATAAGTTTGAAACTGCTACTGGTGCAAGTATTGAGAATATTGCTGACCATCATAGCGAGTATGGCGAATTTATGATTGAGGTTCTGGCCTACTCTCCCTGTGACACTGCAACCAAGTGCGCACTGAATATCATCTTCCCGAATTCTAAGCCGGATAACAATGTGAGCCTGACCCTGACCAACGAGCTGAGTCACCCGCTTTCTGTTAGTGCTATGCCTCGCTACTGCGATACTAACAAGAAGCTGTTCCGCATTGAAATGCTGAGTGAGTAATTATGGCGGCTAAGAAGCTAAACTGGTGCCGCACATGTGGCAAACAGTATAAAGTTTGTTATACCTGCCAGAATGTGAAAAGTTATATGCCGTATCGCATTATTTGCGATACGGCGGCACATTATCAGATCTTTTTACTGATTCAGGAATATAGAAAAGGGATTATCACTAAAGAAACTGCACTTGAAATGCTGAGGGCTATTCCGCTTGAAGTAGGTGAAGAAAAGACATTTTTGCCTGATGTCCAAAAGTGCTTGCAAGAAATCCGTGAAGCAGATGTGCAGACCATTGCTAAAGCGCAAAAAAGTGACGTTACTCTGAAAGATACCAATAAGGTAGAAGTTAAAAAGCAAAAGAATAAAGGGGGTACGGAGTAATATCCGTATCCCCTATTTTTTAGCGGGTACAAAACTGTTTTTTCAACTATACTTTTTTACAAGAATGTGGTATATTATATAAAAAAGTCTAGTTATCTTAAGTGAAATTTTCCAAGGATGATGTCTCATGGGAACATTGACATTTACAAAAATGACAAGGCCCGCAGATTCTACTTTTACATGCGGTGTACAAAGTATTGACAAAATGGTACAAGATTCATACTTTTTGTGCCTAATGAAACGCAGTTATGCCTACGAGGTAACAGCTGAGGGGTTCGTTGTTGCTTATTACCGTATTGAATTGAGGCGTTTTAACAACTCTGAATTTGACCCACCCCTGGATGAGCATTCTCTTAATTTATATAATGACCTTTATTCTATTCATATTCAATATATAGCAGTACGTCAAGAATTTCAAAAGCATTGTATCGGAACTACTATTTTTAAGCATATTTTATTATCTATTGAAGATATTGTGAAATATTGTCCTTTACGTCTGGTTACATTAGAAGCTTTTAGAGAACTTAAAAGTTGGTATGAAAGGTTTTCTTTTATAGATTTAGAACCAAGTTTAGACAACCCCGAAACAGAGTTTATGTTTTTAGATCTAGTTTCTCCCTCTGACTTGGATAAAATACAGTCGATTGAAACATCATATATGTAAACAAATATTTAGGAGAAATCATTTATGATTCAGGAAACTCATAATATTTCACATGAAGCAATGGAAAGATTACAACATTATTTGCGTTATCCTTCACATGAAAATGCTGTGTTGCGAGAATCTATCATAGAACAACTGCGTTCTGAAGCTCATTCGACTTGGAATCAAAATTCAGAAACCGTTCAATTTGACAATTTGGATCTCAGCTTTTTGTCTAACTTTCAATTAGAGCCAAAATTTCAATATTCTAAAATTTGTATTCCAGGAGATATATTGCCTGAAAGTATTTCTTTAAAGCAAGTTGTATGTGATAATAGCTTTTTAGATACATTACATTCAGGCGAATATAATTCTTCAAGTTTGAATAAATATAGTCCATCTACTGCTGCATGATTGTTTTTTTTCTGCAAATCAATATATGAATACAGGTGATATACAATGGACCAGGCGAAGAACCTATCTCCTATACAAAGTGTTTTACAGATAGACCCCGTTGTTTTTGATGAAATTTCTTTTCATCGTGAAGGTTTTAGGACTAATGATCCTAATATTAAAACGGATTTAGAGATAAGTAAAAAAGTCACAAAATTGTCGGATGGAAAATATCGAGTTACTGTTTTATCTACAGCAACCCGCAAGTCTGAATATGTTGCCAAAGTTCAAATTAGTGGGTTTTGCTCTATTGATGAGTCTTTGAGCAACAAAGACGTTCTATTGAATAATAATGCTGTTGCCATTCTCTTTGCCTATATTCGTTCTCAACTGACATTACTTACCGCGCAGCCAGAAACTGCCCCGATTGTTTTACCTGTGATGAATATTGCAAAAATGTTAGAAGGTTCTATTGAAAGCGAGTAAACGCCAGATGCAACATGGGGTTTAGAGAACTTTGTGACGACCATTTTTACGAAAGCAAAATATTTAATATAACGTTTTTAGAATTTTTATAAAAATCAACTTATGCCGAGTGGCCTATATGGCTGCCCGGCTTTTTTGTTTTAGAGAAATATATGGCAAGCAAATTTAATGTGAGTAAAGATAAAACACGCCGTACATTTGCTGGAATTATTTTTGACAGCGAACTGGAAATGAAATACTATCGTGATTTTGTTTTACCAAAAATCGAAAGTGGTGAAATCTTAAACTGTGAGCGGCAAATCCCATTTGAATTGCAGTGCGGATACAAACACAAGAAAAGCGATGGGAGTAATGAAACAGTACGTGCGATTGTTTATAAAGCAGATTTTGTTTTAACGTGGAGTGATGGGCAGAAACAAATAATCGACACAAAAGGTATGGCAGATCCTACTGCCCTACTAAAGCGAAAAATGTTTTGGTATAAATATCCTGATCTTGATTACAGATGGATTAGTTATTCCAAAAAAGATGGTGGGTGGATTGAGTATGACGCACTAAAAAAAATGCGAAGTGCCCGCCGTAAGCAAAAAAACAAATAAAAGGGAGATACATAATGAAATATTTGACATTACAGGAACGTGTTGATTTTGTAAATGAAGTAATTCAGCTTTGTACTGTTAGCGGCGAATATCAGCCTGCATTGTTTGATTTGATTTTTAGGGTTGTTGCCAGAAAATATTATTTGGGAACTGATTATTCAAACATTCCGCAAAGTGAATGGCCTGAATTTGCCTATGAAAATTGGGAATCGGATTTCCCTGGTGAAATCAATATTGATGAACTTAATGGAATGAAAGATGCTTGTTTGGAACGAGCTGCTGTTGAGCAAAACCCGCTGAATACTTTCTTGGTTATGGCCGCTGGTATTTTGGGCAAAATGGAAAAGAATCTGGATGGTATCGACATGGGTACTTTGACTGAGGCTGCAAAGAGTTTGAGCCGAGTGCCCCCGAAAAAGCTTGCGCGAGCTGCAATCCAGTATGAAAAGATTAAAGAAAAGAAATAAAAGGTAGGGTGCATGAGGTATGGTTAAGAAAAGTGCGCCGATTCGCTTTTATGACGAAGAGAAGATAAAGAAAATAAATCCCAATACTTTGAAATATTGGAAACGATATGAAATGGATATGAGCTTGCGAGAATTAAGCCCAAAGACTATTTATGCTTATTCTAACGATGCGTTACAGTGGTTTATTTATATTTTAGAGAATCAAGGGAATGTGTGTATTACTGAACTTGATGAGAACGACGTAGAAGAATTTTTGTTTTTCTGCAAACAAAGCGGAAATAATAGCCGCCGCATGAAACGACGCATGAGTACCATATCTGCTTTTTATCGGTACTTGCGCAAAAAACGCATTATCAATGAAAACCCCATGGAATTTATTGATCGCCCCAAAAAGGATGTAAATGTAATGGTACAGACGTACCTTACAAAAGAACAAGTGAATGAAATGAGGGTTTCATTAGCCAAAAGAGTTCAAAAAGCGACGTTGGTAAGCGATAAAAATTTATGCTTAACCATGCAAGTGTATGCAATGTTTTCTTTAAGTACATTGGCAAGAGTAAATGCTGTTCGTAATGTAAAATGGGATGCTATTGACTATGACAACCGTATTGTAATCGGTGTGTTAGAAAAAGAACAGCGAATTGTTGATCTGATGTTTAGTAGCGAAGTAAAGGATTTGTTGCTTGAATTATACAATTTTAGGAAACATCATGGAATACAGGATGGTGGCTATGTATTCCCTGCTTATTATAAAGGGGCATACCAGCCAATCAGTGCCAGCGCATTGGATGTATGGTGTAAAGAAATTGGATCAATGATTGGTGTAAGTACATTGCATCCTCATGATTTTAGACATAGTGGCGCAACTCTTTTGAAGAATGCTGGTATGAGTCTTGAGGATGTCTCTTCCCTTCTTAATCATCTTGGAACGGATGTAACACAAAAGTTTTATATAAAAGAAGACAAAAAGAAAATCCGCGAAGAAAAAGATAAATTTGAAATTTGAGGTATTTATATGCCCGAATATACAAATTTTGACGATCTACTAAAAGGCGCACAAAGCATAATCGACAATACGTTAAAAACAGCAGTAGCAGATGAAGTAAAAAAAACAATTTCTCAGACTGCAAAAGAGAATGTCATTTTACAAACTCCAGGGCGATCTTCTGGTGGTATTGATGATGTAAATAGTATGGTTGGAGAAGTTAAAACAACTGGTGGCGAGAGCGTATTAACTGTAAAAGATGTTGCAAAGCCCTCCCCTTCTGTGTTTGGACAGCCTTTTGATGAAGCAAAAAATGCAGCAGTTGGCGGGACAATGTTTGCTAGTTGGATTGAGGCCGGGAAATGGGTTGACCTAAAAGCTCTATTGACACATCGCAGATATATGGGCTGGAACCCTGTAGAACATGAAACATGGGCCAGTTATTGGAACCCAAAAACAGCACGAACTGGCGATAGTATGCCAAAGGCTGATTGGGCTTATAAACCAAGGCGTGAAGCGCGACCGTTTATCGTCCCAGCTCAAGAAAAGATAACTGCTAACCCTGAACGAATTATTGATTTAATTAAAGGCGCTTTTGAAGATTAAGATTTTATAAAAACGAAACCATGACTTGATTGATTCCTTATTGAAAATCATTAAGGTTATAGGCGGCATGGGCAAGATATTTTATAATGAAAATAGATAGGGGTGAATTGATTGTGGCAATTTCTTTTGGTAAATCCCTAAAGAATGAACGTGCGGCTATGATGCGTTCTAATACGAACAAGCCTGTGCAGGTTGAAACGTCTGCAATAAGTACATATGCCGCTGATGACAATTATACACGTAGTGAAAAATACAAATGGTACTATCAGTATAGCGACGACAATTATTCCCGTGTAGATGAAAATAAAAATATTGTTGTTGATAGTAACCAGATTAACATTACCCAAGAAAATAATAGCCAGTATATTCCCTTCCAGATGGCAAGACGATATGATGGCATTGACTTGATGGAAATGATGCTGCAGATCCATTACTTAAATGTAGGTGGACAAGAAGCATATGCTACTCCGGTAAATGTAACTTATAGTGAAGAGTATATTCGTTTTGCTTGGCTTGTGAGTAATTATGTCACTGCACAAGACGGTGAGATACAATTTGAAATTACTGCGGTAGGTGTAAACGAAAAGGGCGAAAGTTATATGTGGCGTACCCGCCCCAACGGACGCTTAAACATTTTGCAAGCTTTAACTGGCGAGAAAATGGTAGAGCCTGATACAGATTGGTATACCAGTTTTGTCGCTTTAATGGATGAGAAAGTAAGCAACGCTGCCAGCTATGCCAGTGCCGCACAGGCCAGCGCCCAGGATGCAGCCAACGCTGCGGCGGGTGTGGATAATAAGATCCAGAATGCGGCAGCAGGAATTAAACAGGAGCTGCAGAGTGACCTTGACACCAACTATACCAAAAAAACTGAGCTGACCACGGAGCTTGCCAAGTATTATAACAAGGAAGAAGTGGACGGCTTTGTTACACTGTTGGAAGGTAAGATTTCCGGGATTGACGGATTGGCGGCTTTTAACTGTGCGTATGATGCGGGCACCCGTGCTTTAACATTTTATAACGGCGATGCAGTGATTAAAACTGTAACCTTGAGCACCGACCCCAGCGCAGAGTGGACGACCGCATATGGCAAGACGGTGGATACTAAGATCAGCGCGGCGGTAAACCCGGTAAGCACAGCGCTGAATGAATACAAGACCAGCAACAACGAGGCCGTGAAAGCTTTGCAGGATAGTGTGGGCGACCTGCCGAACACCTTGCAGAGTGATTATTACAATAAGGAAGCAACCAACAAACTGCTGGCTGATAAGGCAGACAAAACTGCTCTGGATGGATTTACCAATGATTTGATTGTGACCAAGAATACCGTGACAGCTTTGCAGGGCAGTGTGGATACGGCCAACAGCGACATTGCAGAAATCCAGGAAAAGATCAAAGATATTAAGCCCAGCAACGGCCATGAGTACGACATTACTTACACCAGTGATGACGGTCATTTAAGCCTGTTGGAAGACGGCACAACCAAGACTGTTGTTACCATTAAAGGTGGTGGCGGTGGTGGCGGTGAAGCAACCAGCACTATTACCATTGAACGAATTGGTGACAGCAGCCTGACGGTAGTTCAGGGCGACAGTGCATTGATCAGCTTTAAGTTTACGAGTGTGGACAATGCTGGCGATGACACCGGCAATGCGACTGGCAACTGGTATGTGGGCAACACCAAGGTGGCAACCACGACCATCACCCAGGGCAAGAACACCTTTGATGTGACGCAATACTTGCACAGCGGTGACAATACTGTGCGGCTGCAGGTTACGGACAGCATGGGCAGTGTGGGCAGCAAGAACTGGTCGGTTAATGTTGTTGAGTTTTATTTGGAGAGCATTTTTGATGACTCTCTTTTTTATTCCGGCGAAGTAACTTACCGGTTTACTCCGTATGGTAATATTGCCAAAAACATCAGCTTTAAGTTGGATGGCAAGGCGATTGGCGGAACAAGCACTGCAGTGACAGGTCGCCAGATGACCTACAATTTGCCCACCCAGAAGCACGGCAGCCACCTGCTGGAAGTGAGCATGACGGCGGAGATCAATGGCAAACAGGTGACAAGCAACACCCTGCGCCACGATATTATGTGGGTGGAAGAGGGCAATAATACCCCGATTATCAGTTGCGCCGTGCTGGATTACAGTGCCAAGCAGTACAGTAATGTTGCGATCAGCTATACCGTGTATGACCCGGCCAGCAGCAACACCAATGTGACCCTGGCTGTGGACGGCATTGTTGCCAGCAAGCTGACGGTAGGACGCACCAAACAGACCTGGACGTACAAGAGCAGCGAGATTGGCAGCCATGTGCTGACTATTACCTGCGGCGAGACGGTAAAGACCATCAATGTAAAAATTACCGAGCTGGGTATTAACATTGAGCCAGTAAAGACCAACCTGATGTTTGACTTTAACCCGGCTGGCCGAACCAATGCGGACGAAAACCGCCTGTGGACCGATGGCAATACCGCGATGACGGTAAGCGACAACTTTGACTGGAGCAATGGCGGCTACCAGATTGATGAGGACGGCGATACTTACTTTTGCGTGAAAGCCGGAACCACCGCCACGCTGGATTATAAGCTGTTTGCGGACGATGCCAAAAAGAAGGGTAAGAACTTTAAGCTGGTGTTTAAGACCACCAATGTGCGAGACTACGATGCTACGGCACTAACCTGCGCAAATGGCAACGTTGGTTTGACGGTACAGGCACAGAAGATTACCCTGACCAGCCAGCAGAACCACATTGAGCTGCCGATTTGCGAAGATGACTTTTTGGAGTTTGAGTTCAATATTTTACCGGACAGCAAGTATAAAGAGATGGTGCTATGGTGCGACGGTATCCCCTGTAAGGTGGAACTGTACGATGCAAGCGACAACTTTACACAGGCAAGCCCGGTTGGCATTACGATTGGCTCTGCGGACTGTGATGTGCAGGTATACCGCATGAAAACCTACGGCATGGAACTGACGGACGATGAGATCCTGGACAACTTTATTGCGGATGCCAAAAACGCCGAGCTGATGATTGAACGCTATAACCGCAACGATATTACCAATGTGAGCGGCGAACTGGATGCTGACCTTTTGGCCGAGAAGTGCCCGGACCTGCGCATTATCAAGATCAGCGCCCCGACCTTTACGACCGGCAAAAAGAATGAGGTTTTTAATACCACCATCCAGCAGATTTACAAGAACGGACGCGCTGTGGAGGATAACTGGACCGCGACCGGTAGCCATAAAGGCCAAGGCACCAGCTCCAATGCGTATGGCGAGAGCGGCCGAAACATTGATATTAACTGTTCCGGCGGATTTACGTTTGGCGATGATAGCACCGGCAACACCTATACCTTGACCGAGAACAGTATACCGGAGAAATATTTTAATATCAAGGTAAACATTGCAAGCTCTGAAAATGCAAACAACGCCTGCATTGCAGATGATTACAACACGTTTAACCCATATACCCGCCAGGCAAAGAAAGATAACCCGAAGGTGCGCGACACGATGGCGTTTTACCCGTGCGTGGTGTTTATTCAGGAGACGGACGTGGAGAACGCAACGGTGTTTAAGGACGGCCAGTGGCATTTTTACGCCTGCGGTGATATTGGCAACAGCAAGAAGAACAATGACACCCAGGGCATGAACCCCGAAAACCACAAGGAAGTTATTGTTGAGATTGATAACAACACCGATGCCCAGACCCGCTTTTTGAGTGACGATCTGAGCCAGGAAACCTGGGACGGCGACCACAGCTTTGAGTTCCGCTATATTAGCAAAAACTGCACCGAGGAAGAAACACAGGCGGCAAAGAATGCCTGGCAGAGCTTGCTGACCTGGGTAGTAAATGCAGATGACGAAGAGTTTAAGACCCATTTTGAGGACCACTTCATCAAGGACAGTGTGCTGTTCTTTTATCTGTTCACTGAGCGCCACACAATGGTGGATAACCGCGCCAAGAATGTGTTCCCCCACACAGAAGATCTGATCCATTGGGATTTTTGCATGGATTACGATAACGATACCTGCCAGGGCAACGACAATGAGGGCGGATTGACACTGACTTACGGCTATGAGGATACCGATACCATTGGCACCAAGAGCGTGTTTAACGCGGCAGACAGCAAGCTGTGGTGCAAGGTACGAGATCTTTTTGCGGACGACTTGCAGAAGATGTACCTGAACCGTGAGAGCGCTTTGGCCTGGAGTGCAAACCGTATTTTGCGCAAGATTGAGGCGTACCAGGATGTGAAGCCCGAAAAGCTTTGGATTATGGACATGCGGCGCAAATATTTCCGCACCTATGAAGACAATGGAACAACCAGTTACCTGCCGATGATGCACGGCAACAAGCGCCACCAGCGCCGCCAGTACCAGAAGTACCAGGAAAAGTATATTGCGAGCAAGTACAGCGGTACGACCTGCACGGCTGATGATATGACGATCCGCGGCTATACCCCGACCAACTGGACAGGTGTGCAGCCGGATGGCACGTTCCATATCCGCCCGTATGCAGATACCTATGTGAGTGTTTTGTATGGCTCCAACCCGGTAAAAATGCGCGGCAAGCGCGGCCAGACCTACACGATTGAGTGCCCGATTGCAGCCATGAACGATACCGAGGTTTATGTTTACAATGCCAGCCTGATGCAGAGCATTGGCGACATTAGCGGGTTTTACCCTGGGTATGTTGATTTTAGCCATGGTGTGAAATTGACCGACTTGCAGGTTGGCAACAGCGCCGAAGGATACCGCAACACAAACCTGACCGACTTTGCGGTTGGCAACAATACGCTGCTGGAACACCTGAATTTGCAGAATGTGCCAAACCTGAAGAAATCCATCAGCTTGGCGGGATGTGTAAACCTGACCGATTTTTATGCCGGCGGCAGCGGTATTACCGGTGTGGCGTTTGCCAAGGGCGGCAAGATTGAAAAGGCTGAACTGCCTGCGATTGCAAGCCTGACGGCACAGAACCTGAACCACCTGACCGATTTGAAGATTGACGGCTATGAGAACATGACCACACTGGTTGTGGAAAGCTGCCCGACCATTGACTTAAAAGCTATGTTGGAAAAATGCACAGGTTTGAACCGCGTGCGCCTGACTGGCATTGATTGGAAATGCGAGGATACAGCACTGCTTGACCGGCTGTACACGATGACCGGCCTGGATGAGAACGGCTATAACACCGAGCACTCTGTACTGGAGGGCAAGGTGCATGTACCCATTATGCGTGAAAAGAAGCTGGCAGAGTTTAATGCACAGTGGCCGGATTTGAAGATCAGCTACAACACGCTGGTGGAACAGTTTACCTGGACCTTTGTGAATGATGATGACGAGCACACAGTTTTGGATGTGCAGTACATTGACAAGGGTGGTAAGGCTGTTGACCCTGTGACCCGTGCGGAGAAGCCGATCCCGAAGCCGACCAAGAAGAGCACGGTGAGCACTGATTTTACCTATGCTGGATGGGACACAAAGTTTGTTACAGTATTTACCAACCAGACCGTAACGGCCAAATATACCGAGAGTGTGCGAAAATATACCGTGCGCTACCTGAATAATGGCGCGGAGAAGCAGAAAACAGTTGCCCCCTATGGCAGCATGGTGTTGTACGAAGGCGATACCCCGACCTACACGGCAGAGGAAGGTGCCTATAAGTTCTACCTGTTTGACCATTGGGACAAGGGCGGATATGTGAATGGAGACAAAGACATCAATGCGGTATATGACAGCTGCGAATATACCTCTGGTTATTTTGACGGCAAAGAGATTGGCAGTTTGCGCCCGGTTGAGATTTACGCAATGAAAAAGGTTGGTGTGGAGAATAAAGTGGTCAGCCCCAAGGACGCTGTGACCATTACGATGGGCAACGACTTTAGCTACTCTGACATTGAAGAGAAGGTTTTGATCAATGAGAAAAAGACCTTTGATGGCACCAACTATGTGGACACCGGTGCGCAGCTGTTGAAGGAGGACCGGGACTGGGTGCTGGCGGTAGATTACCGGATGACCACAACCGATACGGCCAATGCTGTGCTGATGCAGTGTTTTGAAACCAACGGCATGAACGGTATCCGCATTTGGAACAATAATGGAGCCAAGATCAGTTGGGGTACCGAAAGCGCAGCAGCTGCCACAGTTGGAACCCGTGACATGGTGGTGATGCGCCACAAGAAGGGCGAAAACAACCTGCATGTGTATACGGCTAACATTTACGGTGATGACATTGTTTACACCGAGATTAACCGTGGACGAATTACACAGACCAATGCAACGCTGGTGTTTGGTTGCGCCAAGGCAGATGACGGGGAATATGAACGGTTTGCCAAGGGTGATGTGTACTGGGCGAAAGTTTGGTATGCAGACCTGGGCGACAACGCCTGCCGAAAGCTGGCTGCATGGCCGCATGAAACCCGCGAATATGAGATGTGCGGATTTAAGCAGTTTTATTTAAGCGATAACACAAACAAGCGCTGCGCAATGACGTTTTTGGCGAAAAATACGCTGGCACGCAAGATGCCGATTACCAGTAACTATTACAACAATGGCGGTTGGCCCGCAGCAACGCTG
>OMGH01001122.1_pt1 | contig 18014 bp, 27 predicted proteins | sample 1645841 | NCBI WGS metagenome assembly OMGH01 (sample SAMN00849584, study PRJEB25192) | human gut metagenome
TCCCTGCTGCACCGGACATATAACGAGTCGGAACCCCATCTACAACACCTCTCTGCTTATCAGGTCTTAATTTTCTCGGTTTTTCTTTTGTGAAGAACATCATATCTTCTGTGTTTTTAGCTTTTCGACCGGTATTACTTACAAATGTACCCTTTGTCCAAGGCACCTTGCTATAATACTGGAAGCCCGCCTTTTGAGCCATTTTTTTAAGCTCGTAAAGATATTCAAAATTGCTCTCGTTTTCAGCAGGAAGCATTTCTACAAGAAAACCGCCATCTTTAAGTACCCTTGCTTTTTCACAAAAGTCTTTTTGTTCGTATTTAAAGCAGTCGTATGTTGCAAAATTACGAGAACCACCCTTATTAGTCTTTTCGTCCAACCAAGGATGATCCGTAATTATGGCGTCTACGCTTTCGTCTTCTATGAAAGACAAATCTCTACCATCGCCCTCGATAATAAGACACTGTGTATCATCTTGTACAACACGATATACGCCCTTCTTTACTCTTTCGAACTCAATTCCGAGTCCGTCATAAATACGGGCCCTTACAGTTTCGTGTGGTTTCTCAGGGAACGATTCGTATGCATCGAACAAAGAAAACTGTTTAGAGTCTTTAAACTCTTGTGCAATACTCTTTTTTAACGAATTCATTAATTTTTCTCCTTCACAAAGCGTTATTTCTTACTTTTTTCGTATTCTAAAGCCGCTTCGCGCAAATCACCAAATCCAAATTCTTCCCAAGGCTTCAAGTCGGAAACAACTTCATCACACGATTCGCAAAGATAATACGACTCGACAGTACCACCATCTGCAGCTGCCGCAGATATCATCCTGCAAGGAGGCTCGAAACAACGTCCGCAACCAAAGCAAACATGCGGTTTGCGTGTTTTAACGAGCTTATATCTTAGAATTTTGCTCATTTTGACTCTCCTTCCTATGCTGTGAAATAATCACGAGCAATTTCAAACATTGTTCGATATACATCTTCAGGTGTGTCTTTTGACAGGTCACTTTCGTACACATAGCCATTGCAATATCCGCTTTCCGAAGTAACCAGAAGTTCGAACCAGTTTGTGTCGTGACAATATACTTCTCTGTCGTCAGTATCCAGATACTGCCAGCCATTCGGATGCTTTCTGATGCGTTCTTTCAGCCATGCAGGAAACTCACTGGGTGAAGTGAATATCTCACCATCAGTCTCTACTCGAACAGCACCACGCACACAAAGCTCGATCCTAAGCTCACCACGACCATCAATGGTCTTCTTAAAAATGCCTTCTGCAATTGTTTCAGTGTCTGAATCGAATAACATGCTGTCCGTATATTTTGACAAATCGGAATCACAGTCAAAACGGGTGCAAACAACGTCTTGCTTCTGATTTTCGCAAGCCCAAATTTCGCCATTAAAGCCCTGATTTTGCTCCCACTCAGACAAATCTGGGGCACAGGTGAAACGGATGCAAGCAAAGTCTTGCTTCTGATTTTCCTGCGCTTCGCAGTCATTGAACTCATTTTTGCAAGCCCAAATCTCGCCATTAAAGCCCTGATTTTGTTCCCACTCGTGAAACAACTCCGGCAGTGTTAAGCCAAAAGTGTCCTTGCGATACTCTTCCAAAGACATAATAAGGTCCTCTAATGAATGAGCGTGGTCTTGCATCCACTGTAATTGGTAGTTTTGATAATCTGTATTATTCATATTTTCTCCTTTCTTATTTGTGCAGACCGTCTGCAGAAAATCAAGCGTACAACTTTCAAAAACCATAAATTTTGGCAACTGCATCGCCAACTCTACTTGTCAAGCGACTAATGTCTGCGCTCGTAGCTGTACCGTCTGCAATTTTATACTGCAGATTTTTAATCTGCGTGTCGCTCACTCCCGGTTTGAACACGCGGTACAAATAGTGATTATTCCCATCATGATGATAAGCATCACAACGCAGGTTTTTTCTACCGTCTACATACCAATACCAGGTTGCACAGTCGCAATTTGTACGGAAGCAGTCCGACAAGCGACCAGAACGAATCAACACAGAACCGTGACGTCTACCGTTCCACAAACCAAGATCCGCAATAATCAGAATAGGCATATTATATTGCACATTGAGATCCGCACAAACACGACGGTGTTCGTCGTCTAAATACTCAGATATACGGTTGTAAAACTCATCGTATGACAGTAAAGACACTTCTTCATTTGTTAGATCGTCTCGCAACTTTTCCTTAAACTCTTCGCTGCTAATGTCGTTGGTATATACCAATGTTTTTTTCATATATTTTTCTCCTTTTAAAGTTTAATATTTTTTAAAAAATAAGCGTAAAAAAAAGAACAGTCATCGCAGAAGATAACTGTTCTTAAATTGACTTATATTTAAATTATAACACAAAACGAATAATGCTCAAAACATTCAGCTAATGCAGAAATGTTTAGAATTATTGACACAGACACACATTATGTCTATATTTTTGAACATAGCACAACCTTTACCCAAACAAATACCGATATTTGTGTTTTTGCGCATAGAGCAGATCACGAACTCTTTTCAGAATGTCTTCAGAATAATAATTCTCTAATTGATGAATTTCATTTTCAATATCTGCATTCGTGAAATTAAACTTCACCTGATCTCCATACAAAGACTCGGCAGCCTCAAGTTGTTCATCAAAGCTCGTTGAAAAAGGTTTAGCCTCAATATTCCCTATTTTTTCATAAACATCGATACCTAATTGATAGTCTCTAGTCGTATCAGCCATCAAAGAAAGTCCAAAATCAAAAAACGGGGACATTCTAAAACCGTCATCTATGTCGTCTTTAAGAATGGCAATATTATTTGTGTGTCTATCTTCATTGAGAAAGAATGCATCAAGCTCCAGCATTGTTGTCAAATATGCGCCGACTTCTCTTATCGGGATACGGCTTATCATTGCCATAAATTCTACAGTTGATTGAATTTTTTCCTGCGTTGAATCCAATTTTGCTAAATAGCCTGCAAAGGACAGCCCCGTTACCATACGATATAGTTTCTCAAGCGTGAAGATAGCTTCATTTTTCTTTCTAAAATTGCGCGATTTACATCCAGTTAAGGTTTGACCATCGTATAATATCTTTACCGGTTCGTATTGTACAAAGTTCTTCACATTGGATTTTGTCAACAAATGAGACACAATTACTTCGCTGAGTCCTTCATAGCCCATACGGTCTGCCTTGTACCAGTAGCCACCTTGTATCCACTTTTGCTGATCTCCTTTGGATGAGCTTTCTCCGATTTTGATTGGATCCGCGTTATCCAAAACAATTTGATTAATCATTGGCTACCCCCTTGTATGTGAATTTGAGATACTGGTTGTCATCTGGTGTCCGCCCCTCAGTCTTTTCTACAATTTGCAATGTATCATAACTGCTTAAACCCATTTTATGCAAAATCTGTCTTGTATTTCCCCTGCTTTCAGGAAAGCAACGACTTCGCAAAAAGAATTGAAAATCATCCCAACTTGGATTTTCCACTTTTCCAAAAGCGCATTTTGTCCAGTCTCCTATGCGGTTAATAATTTGGATGCGTTCTTGACAAAAATCTACATAGATTTCAGTGCAAATATATTGTTTCCACATGTAGTCTATACGCATAACATAATTTTCGTCTGGCTTTCTGTTCAAATACTTTGAAGCCGTTTGTCTACTAACACCCATTACATCTGCGATATCTTTTACAGTCATTCCCTGCTGTTGTAGCCGGAGCATTTTTGTTTGATCTGCATCTGACAGTGCGCGCTTTCTGCCTGTTTTTGTGCCAAACTCGGCACGGTGCGCTATTTGCTGTAATTCTTTTATATCCGTTGTACCAAATAGATCATAGCAAAGTTGCTTATAATTTATCATATCACTCACCTCAATAGTGTAAACTTTTATTTCTTTACACTATTATATCCAATTTAAAACAAAAAATCAACTAAAAAACAATATAAAAAAAAGAGCCCTCAAAACGAGAGCTCTTGTAATGCAAACGCCGGTTGACCGGCGAATAGACTAAGACAGCTGGCACACGCAGCTTCTTAGATGAACACCTTACGATGTTCCAACCATAATTCGTGACTATGGTTTGTGTTCCCTAAATCGGAACGAAGCTGCGCTTTCCTTTGCGCAATAAACATTGGCCTGGAGGTAATGAGCCGTCATCCACACCCGTGTACCGTGTGGTTGTTTATATTAAGTTTTGTAGAAATCACTTATTTCTTCCTAACGAAGAATCAGATTACCACATCTGAAATAATTATAACACTTTTTGGTTTATTAGGCAAATTGTTCAGAATAGCAAAAAAAGAAGCCTCAAAAGAGACTTCTTGGTAGGTTATTTGTGCTGCGTAACTGTAAACTCACTTACAATTTCACTGTCTTCCATAAAATCGCTCCATTCAAGAATTCCGTAATTGATATGTCTGGCATATTCAATATCACAAAACGCGCCCTCATTGAAGCAATATACAGTGTCTCTTTCATGTAAACACCACATATTATCCTCCAGATAACTTGTTCCGTCCTTCCATCTCCTACCGTTTAGTCCAAGAAATCGGCAAAAGTTCTCAGCTTCTTCTTCAGTTTTGCAGTGCATTGCGTAATTACCTTTGTAATCATTTAGATTGAATTTCATTTTAAATTCTCCTTAAAATCCGTAGACATCATAAATCCGTGCGCCTACACTTTTTGTGTATCTTGAAATATCTGCTTTCGTGCAGCTTCCAGTATAGATTTTATCTAAAAAGTTCTCCAATTGCTCATCAGAGACACTTTCCTTGATTTCTCTATACAAGTAATGATTTGTCTCATCTTTAGAAAGCCACCCATTAGGTGGCTTCAATCAAAGATTAACACTCAACAAATTCGTTAAGTGAAATGTACTCATCCGGGTGCTCGTCTGCATATACAGCGATAAACTGTCTGGCCTCTTCAGTTTCGGTGAATTGTTGTTTGAACAGTTTCTCCATAATGTCAAGCAATTCCTCGTCGCTTTCGGGATAATAGTCATCCTCTGAAACAACCAGATGGTATTTCTCCGGACAGTTTCCGCCTTCGTCGTATTTTTGAAAAAATTGACATTCAGGTTCTTCAGCAATCCAGTCGTACTTGACTTTTGACTCACCATTTTGATCGACATAATCTCTCAAAATAATGCTGTCAAAAATATCGAATGCAGGCGTCGTATCCCAGGCACAGTCTACATCAAGAACAAATGTCCGATCGCCGGTAGGTCCGACAAAAAGCTCTCCGACATAACAAGCCTCACAACGCAAGTCTAAGCCTTCTTTGTTGATATTGAGCGCAGAAAGTAGCTTTGTAGCCTTTCCTCCCGTATTCATCCAGCGCTGACATTTTGCGTGCAGATCTTCCACTGCACTTTTCTCACCGTAGAAATACATAGTAACAGAACAAATATTTGCCATAGTTTCTCCTTTCTCAAACAACCGCTTTAATCATGTCGATGGCAGAATACAAAGGCTCCGCCGGAATACTGGACCAACTGCTAAAATCTTTGCAGAAATATTCAGCGTTTTCGTTTTCTATTGATTCCAGTAACGGAGCAACAGTGTATCCAGCTTTGACCATATCGATGACATAATTACGAATGGTTTCTTCAGTTGTTAAGCAACCACCAAGATCCATTTCACACAAAATTTCGTACACCTCGTCCAATGTAGCCGGTGCATACACATCCTCAATAGGCAAAATCGCACTGATTTGCTCTTTCGGCCACTCATCACCTGCGATGTCCTTGATCGTTGCTTGTTTGGTCGGATTTCCTGCGATTTTAGCAATTACACGCGTCTCAATCGGATAGCGGCTGACTTCTTTTGAAAGCACTTGAACAATACAATACTTTCCGACACCATCGAAGCGCTCATAGGTTGGATACCCTAACGTGTCTCGAATAACCATCACGCCACCCGCTTCGGTATTGAACGATTCCGGCTCTTTGAAGTATTCTGTGTACTTTTCAGCCAACTCTTTAGGCAGACTTAGAAATTTCTCGCTGTCAATAGGCGCATAGCACACAAAGAATGCGCCCGCAATAATGTCTACAAGCTCTCCTCTATCGGAATAAATGGCCCTATTCAGCGGAAACCCTTTAACCTTACCCTCTTCGTTGCAAACAATGGCAACATCATCATCAAATGGCCGATACACTTCAATGTCGCCACCTATAATGCACTGCATTGCTTTGAGAGCGTCTTCAATTTGAACGATTTTCGGACATTTGCCGGGTTCTACCAGCAAAACTGATATTTTTGATTCTTTCATATTTTCTCCTTTGTTGATTTTTCTTTCCAATAACAATACATACATTGATAAGGACAACGTTCTTTTTTGCTAAGCAGCTCAGTCTTTGCAGAACAGCATAAACATCCGTGTCTTTGAAAACCAGCATCATCCGAATTCTCCATTTTGAGACCCAGCAGATCCAGGTCTTTTTTGCTTAGACAGCCTATTCTTTCAGTTGATACAAGATCACGTTCAGCACAGCTTTCAATGCACGCTTCAGGGCACTCTTTTTTCCACTGATTTATGGTATTATTCGTTGCATCTATCTGCTCCTTTTCAGGATAAAACTTATCCCCATAAGGAGGCATTAATCCCATATTATGCATTCTTTCACTTACATGAGGATAGCAATCGATAAGACTAACTCGAAATCTACGAAACCCAAGTTTATAGGCTCTCTTAAAAACTTCAGTAGCCGTCACAAGGCCCTTTTTAGTTGGAATAATTGGATCAATTCTAATAACTACACGATCAGCAGGAAAACCACTTCTAATAAGCTTCTGAGCTTGAGAGAGCTGGTTTTCAAATGCAGGTATGTTAGGTTCTACAACCGTTTGTCCATATCCTGTACAGCTGATGTGAAAAATCAACTTATCGAAATAAGGAATTGCTCGTTCAATAACTTTATCAGTTAAGTTTTTTGTGATTAAAATAGCTCCATCCACTTTATCCAATTTCTTTGTCCAAGTAAAATCTATTGAAGGATCTCCTCTTTCAGTTACACCAATTTTCATTTATTTCTCCTTTCTTACTTGCAAGTTTGCATACAAACCTGCTTATAATATTTGTCTACATTACGAATGGCCTTGAAGCTCAATGTTTTCGCATCGACTTCGTAGAATCTGGCAATCTCATTCGCTCTCTCCGGGTCGTCTCTACGTGCTTCCAGATAGTGTTTCACTACATCACTGTGTGGAACAGCAGACATAGGGATTAAATGCGTTCCACAACGCCGTACAAGCCATAAATAGCGATTTTCTGTCGGTTGACTCAAGATGTCCTTGTCGATAGCAAAGTCTTCTCTATAAGCCTTTACGTAGCGATTTACGACAGCCTCCATTTTTGAAAAGTCCTTTTTCTCCATATTAAATCTCCTTTTTTTAACTTTTTGATATTTATTCTTAATCAAAACAAAAGCAGCCATCTCCAGAGAGATAACTGCTTTGTTAATAACTTATACGATAATTATATCACAATTCTAAAGAACAGCAAAAGATGCACCTTACGCCTCAAACGGATAAACGATTTGCTCGATTTCACGCATTAAGTCATAGAACGTGATCTTCGGGTCATTTCCGATTTCAGAAATTGGAGTTGCGTCAGCGTAGTCGATTGTTTTTCCTGTTTGAAATCGATCATATACACGTGGCAAAGCAATGCTGCCATGTGAATACAACACAACCTGCAATAACATAGCATCGTCCGGTGGACAGACAGAATGGTTGTCTTTTCTCCAATATTTGTAGAGTTCCAGCATACCGCAACAGTAGCAATACGGAACCGGCTGCTCTTTTTTCATAACCATGAAGAACACATCCGTCCTATCCGGGTCAAACCCTCTTTGTACAATCTCTTTTAGTGTCACAATATACGCTCCTGTCATACTATATTTGTTCCGTTTTAGTATTGCAGAGACAAAACAAGATATACTCGAAGCTAAAGAAAAAGCTCCGGTATGAAATACCAGAGCCATCTAAATTTCTTATAAGGTCAAGAGAAACCGCCAAGGCTTGACATCCACTGCAATAATGCTGTACAATGGACGCGTTACCGCCCATGAAGTGACTTTGTTTATCTCGCAAGCGAACAAAGTTCGCACTTCAGAAGGGAGGTGATATTGCTTAATGCTGTGCTTCTTAGTAACAGTAGCATATTTAATTAAGGAGATAATTAACTTAGTCGAAAAACATTATGAATCGATTAAGCTAATAGTAGACTGCGTATCTCTCGCTGTCGAAATATACGTGATTCTACACAGCAGAAAGAAAAAGAATTAAGATTCTTTGGGCGAGCTATTGCGCCCTTCTTTTTTTGCCCTGACAGAATAATTATAACACAATTAGCAATACAGAAAAAGAACCAGCACAAGGCTGGCTCTTTTGTTTAAATTACCACTCATTCTTTCGAAAGCTTATTTTGACTCTTTGGATGTACAAAACATCTTACTGCTGTGTAAATTTTATGGTTTTGAAACCTAATGGCGCCAATGACGGGACTCTAAATGGCTGATTGTAGCACACAGTTAAAGTCGTGTGAGAATTTACCTATTTTTTTCTTTAAAGAAATCCGCCCAATAAGGATTCTTTTTATCAAATATTTCTTTTTGCTCAGGCGTTAATTTATATGGATAATCCCTAAACAAATTAAAAATTGTTATTCCGTCAAAAGTAAAGAACCTTTCACCAATTTTGTCTGGTTCTTCTATCCATCTAAATGAATTTTTCATAAAGTCGCATCCTTTGAACATTCTGATTTTTTATAATTTTAAAATCTTTTTAAACGCAGAATAAGTCTTATACTTATTGCCATCATCACCAATTATAATATAATTTCCTGTTTCTAAAAACTCTTTGAGTTGTTCTTTTTCGAGTTCCCAATATGTTTTTCTAGAAGTTACTGTACAAATTGATTGCCCCTCGGCAGTTTTACCCAATGCTTTTTCAATGGAAGCTTTGGTTGATGAAATAAGCTTTTTACAGTTTTCTTTCAGTTCTTGATTGTCACAATTTTTTGAAATTATATTTTCGACAGATTTTGAAAAAGAGTTTTTTAATTTTGCTTTTTCTTTGGTTAATTGTTCTACCAACGCAATTTCTTCCAAATTATAAAGTTTGTATTCTACAGCCATTTTATCTCACCTCTTTAATTTCTTTTATATGATAAGCGCAATTGTCTATATAGTAAGGTTTCATTTTTTGCATATTAGGGAAAACATCTTTAAATGTTTTATCTGTATTTATATAATCTGTATCACCGTTTATATAAGCCACAGCTTTAAGTTCCGGTTTGAGCATACGAATAGTTCCACCTATTTTTTGAAACTCATCGAAATTATAGCTCTTTACGCAATTCCCTTTCACCCAAATTTTTAAATATTTCTGGTCACCTTCGTTAACGGCTCTAAAATCTTCACCCTCAAAAATACAAAGTTCTGGGCCAGTATCTTCGTCAAATAATATAAACCGGTATGCCGAGTACCCATCACGCATAGCCTGTACTTCAGTATTACGCACATAAGGAAAAGGAACATTAATTTCATACTCTTCACCGTCTGTACCGGAAAATATTCCCGACATAATATACTGATATTTCAATATTAAACCACCTTTCTTTTAATGTTTTTTATGTATATCTTAATTATAACAAAAAAGAATTTTAAAAAGAAAAAAGGACCACGCTAAGCGCAGTTCTTAAAATTAATATTTTGATTACCACTCAATTCTGAGTGAATTTTTAACAGAATCAAATTCACACTTGAACCCATACAAAGAGAAAATTGCACACATATCTTCAGGTTCACAATGAAGGTTTTCTCCTTGTTCGACAAAAAAGCACTTACCAAATGTATTTGTTTTTCCCTTTTGGGCAGCTAATTGAATGTGTTGATTGATAAAATGAACATCTTGTTCTATTTGAGATGTAGTATATCCCTTATCTCTTATTATTTTACAGAGACGATAAAAACAAGTTATTCTTCTTACATCTTCACTATCCAATGGAATACAATTATAAAATTCGTTCATAATAAATTCTCCTTTTAAGAACAAGTTACTTCAATTAATGTTAAACAAGTATTTCTCTATTCTATCCTCGCCAATAGCTTCAACTGCTTCTCGTGCAATTTCGCAAGAAGAAAAGTATATCTGTCCTATGTCAGAGAGAGTATACCTATTACGATATCTGAGACATTTAAAATGATTGTCGTAGGAGATAGCCCATTTTTCTTGTTCAATCTTTTTCCAATCAATACCCATCTCATTATGCTCCAACGCATAATCTTTTAGTTCTTGATAAACAAGCCTTTTATTTAATTCAAATTCAGCTTCTTCTTTTGTTTTGAAATAATTACCAAATTGATAAACAACATCATCACAGGTGGATTCACTTTCCCTGTTATCTACTATTCTACCATCGCCTGTAATAGAATAATAGACATCATTCTTTTCGCCTCTCCAACGCTTTTGGTGGGTTTGATTAGCTTTCTTAATTAGACCCATCAACTGTTCTCTTTCCTCCTCCGAAAGATTCAATAAATTGACATTGATTGTCTGGAATTCATTCATAATTTTTCTCCTTTAATATTTTTAATTTATATTTTTGCGTTAAAAAACGACCAATTCAAAAAAGAATTAGTTATTATTTAAAGACTTATACTTTAATTATAGCATAAGTGCAAAAAAAAATAAAAAAGAACCAGCACAAGGCTGGCTCTTTTGTTTAAATCACCACTTATCTCGTATGAGATGGTTTATTTTGACTCTTCGGGCGTTTAAAACGCCCTACTGCTGTGTAAATTTGAGGGTTTGTACCCCTATGAATTTACACAGGTACAAAATTGAAAAACCTTGATCCGTTACTTTGCAACAGGTTTGTACCCCTATGAATTTACACAGGTACAAAATTCGATTCAATCGAGTTTATCCCCACCATTCGATGTCGATATCACCAACAGTTTCATCAGAAATGCCCAACTCGTCCAGAAACGGCTGAAATAATGTCTGCAAGTCTTCTGCTGAACGGATCTCCAAATCGTTCTCGTTCATATCCCACGGCATCATTTGTGGCATATAGATTGCCTGTCCATCTTCACAATCAGCATAATGAAGAGTAATTTTCATTTTTGCTTGCATTATATCACGCATTGCACCGATGATATCGCTACCAATACCGCTACCATAGTCACCATCATATGATGAAAAGCGTTCCAGAATCTCATCAGGTGTCAATTTATCGAAATCACAATCTCTCAAATCACACTCCATATGCTCCTTTAACATATCGAAATTTTTGAGCAAAAATGCTACCAAGTTCTCTTTCGGAATCATACGAAGCTGCTCGTCATCCAAGCCATATCCATAGCAATGTCCTGTATACATGTTTTTGTCTCCTTTATTTTAATTTTTATATTAAGTGCTCTTTTGAAGCCTTTACAACTCTTTTACAGACTGAATTGTACCAATCACATCGTTAAACGCCTTGTAATTTGTACTTTTTTCATCAATCACAGCAAATACAACTTTCTTAAAAACGCCATTATAACGTTTTAAGAGTTTCATTGTGATCTCCGCAACTTCTTTTGCATCTTGACCAAAAACACCAGATCCAAATGCACCAAGAATAAGTGTGTCCACTTGCTGTGCCGCAGCTACATAAAGTATAAACTTGATCCTTGATTCAAGCGCAGATGTGTTTTCTTCTCTGGAAACATTATAAAGGTTGGATGCTGTTGCAAAATTAGGAGCAGCACAAGTGATAACATCACATCTTACAATACTTTCTCCTCTTTCAAAATAAACATCCGGTGAATATAATGCAAAATTTTGATATAAAGCCCTGTTAAGTGCTTTTCTGTTTCTGGCATAATAAGTGCTATCAAATTTTCTCAAGACGTTATACAACGTCGATTCATGACACAAACATTCTTCTTGAGCTTTGCTTCCCTGTAAGAACATTCCTCCCGGCTCTTTATACGAAGCAAAATTCAAAACAGCGGTTTTAGAACTTAGGTCCGTATATTTTAGCACCGCAGATACAGAATCAAGTGATTCCAATCTGATGATAGTATCATAATACCTCTTTAAACAAGGGTAATTTGCATCCAAGCAAGGACAATTTACATCCTCTTTGTTGTAAATCAAGCTGTAACTTACGGAATGTGCAATTTCAGACGGATGTTCTTTTTTCATCTTTTTCACCCATTGTTCTGCCTCTTTAGCACGATTACTTGCATTAGCCAAATAATGATAATTATTGCTTTCCATATTTTTTCTCCTTGCTGTGTAAATTTGAGGTTTCAGAACCTTATGAATTTACACAGGTACAAAATCGTAGTCTTATTCGTCTTCAAGATACTCTTCCGGATCGCAGCCCCAAACATCGCACGCGAACGTTATTGCTTCTCGCTTAAGTTCAGGATTATCTTTCCAATCTGAATAGTCATAGCGTACATCACCGTGCAGGGCAACACCACGCTTAAGGCTAAAAAAGCCACAGTTGCTGCCAATGTCTTCATCTGCGTAAGCCAACATAAAGGTCAGCTCTGGATATTTTTCAGATAAAGCATACACAATCGGCGCCGGGCAGTCCCAAGCAGTCTGACAATAAACAGTAGCTTGCGATTCTTGTCCATGCCCAGTTTGACCACTACGGTCTACAACAACGTTGTCATCTGTCCATTTTGTTCCCCAGTGATCGCATCTCCAAGTATACCATCCTGTGTGGCCATAGTTCAGAATATTGTTGAGAACAATTCTCCCATATTCTTCGAACGTTTCAGCGCCACACTCGATGTCCGACGCGCCTGGCTTCCATGAATTGATTTTTTGGTTCCAAACGTCTACGTCCTTAAGACAATCATTTATTGCTTCAAACCAAGTCTTTTCAACACGTGGAAAACACACTGCTTCCATTGTCGTTGTCGTTTTTAGCACACCGGATATTTCTTTCTGCTTTTTTTCTGAAAGCAAGGAATATACATATGCGGCGGCCTGAACCGAATCACGAGACACTGTGATGTCCAAAGTTTCTGGCATCGGAACGATCTTGTTGAAGTCAAAATCGCTGTCTTCTGACTTACAAAACAAGAGACACTTTTCTATTTTTGTCTCTTGGCCATAAATCGTAAGTATATTTTGTACCCAGTTTGGCATTTTTTCTCCTTTCGTTTGCTCGTACAATGAGCATATAATGTTTTTTGTGTAAAAAAAATTGCGGTCATCCGAAGATAACCGCTTCTAAATCGCCTAACTTCAAAACTTCCCTGATCTTGGGAGATCTACTATTAGGCGATATTATTAACTACATTCTAATTATAACACATTTTTGCATATGAAAAAAGAGCCAGTATTTGCTGGCTCTTTTGTTTAAATTACCACTCATCTCATATGAGATGGCCTATTTCGACTCTTCAGGTGTACAAAACACCCTAATGCTGTGTAAATTTGAGGCCTTTGGCCTGTATTTCACAGTCACGAAAGTACCCAATTAGGCATTTTTTCTCCTTAAATTTTATTTTTTCCACTCTTGCATTGCCGCGTCAGCCTCCGCTAAGCAGCATTGTAATATCCTATACAACTTTGATGACTCATAAGCGCCAAATAAAGAAAAGTAAATAGCATTGTCATCATCAAAAATTTCTCGTTCATACCTTCCCCAGATTTCTCGATAAGCAAAAGATTTTCTCCAATACATAAGCTTTTTGGATTTTTCAATTGGATCGGGATAGTCTGCGTTAAAATCACGGAAATCGTCTTCGAGATTATACGAATCTATAATTTCATTAACGTCTTTAGTAATCCACTTTGCATAAATGTCTTCAAACTCTCTAATTCCAGCCCACGCCTTTTGCTCGTAATCTTGATCACAAGAGTTTTGGAATGCAATGGAAGTATCAAACAATTCCTTTAAACATTCAGGTACGCCGACTATTCCGAGTAGATTAAACTCGTTGTCATAAAAATATTTGAAACGAGAGCAATCTTTTGCCCAGTTTAAGCATTCCGAAAGTTCAAGTTTATCTTCAGCTAAGTCTTGAAAATTAAATAGATTCTTTCCAACCGCCGGACAAAACGGATAATTTTCTTTTGCAATCTCAGGAATTCTTTTAACATAAGCATATTTAAAATCTTTAAGAAACGAAATAATATCTTGAGATTCCAACTTCTTGAAAGAAATTTCAGCATAATAACTCATTAATCTAAATCCTCCTTAACCTAAAAGAACCACTTCTTCGGGATTGTCATCATCGTGGAACCAGGTTGCCTCTTTGATTTTTCTGATTTCATCAATATCTGATTGAATCGTATACCAAAGTGTATGATAACTATTACCCTCGTCATCTGACGAAATAAGAATAGTCTTGTTGCCATTGCCTGCAAGAATTTCTTGACGCAAATCATCGTACAGTTCTTTAACTGTTATTCCTTTTGTTGCCATAATTAATTCTCCTTTAATTCAATATAATCTTTTGCACTAGTTCATGTGTTAAAACACCCTACTGCTGTGTAAATTTGAGGCTTTGGCCTTATGAATTTACACAGGTACAAAATCATTTGTTTCTCCTTTCACATAGCACCAGGACTGTGGAGCTCTTTGAAGTGTCTTAACCAAACACTTTGAACACCAGTCCAATTCTGCATTTTTAGTGCAGACATAAGATCCTAAAAGCATTGCCCCATTTGTGTATAGCGGATTTGAATGCACGCGCTCACGAAACTGGCACCCTTTAATTGCGGTTACGTCTTCAACAGAAAACGCGCTCAATTCTTTAGGCTCATCATAGATCACAAGATCAGAAATATGCCAGCCATAGAAAACATGCGTTCCTGTACCGATGTACTTTACAAGGGCATTATACGGCACCAACGAATTCTTATAGAGATCCGTTGCACAAAAAGTCTCAGTCATCGGACCGGCTGCGCTTGAGCAAATCACCGTTCCAACATCGTGAATTCCTTTTGCATCTGTATAGTGATCAAAACGAATTTGTCCGTCCGACTGCTCTGCAAGCTCTGACACATAAGCATCAATTCTATCGCACACAAATTCGCCAATTACTTTACCAACCGTGTTTTCATGAAATACATCGTAGTATTTCTTTGCGCCGCCCTTTGTTTCGTAAATATAGCACTTAAAGGGCAATTTGCATTGCGGCTCGTTTTTGCGAACTTCAACGGTTTTTAACCGTGGTGCAATTTTCTCGCACCATCCTGGATGAACTGAGATCATAATCTTTTGCATTATCCCAACTCCTTCAGATCAAATCCACAACCACAAGCGCCATAGACCTCACAAAGATAATCTGTAATCTCATTCTCATCCGTAAAGGCTGCCGGAATCAGAGCTGCTTTTGGAAGAACATCTGCGCTGTCGTAGCCTGTATCCCAAGTGATATTGAATGCAACGAACTTAGGTGCTTTCAGCGAATACTGCTCCAGTGTATATGGGTCTTTAAACTCCTTGAAAGCCTGTTTTAAGCATTCTTCCCAGTTGAAACAACCTTCGTTAATTTTTCTCAAGCCTGCATAAAGTTCAACAAGGTCATCAATCACTTCTGGTGCCTCGCTCAGAAGCAGGCTATAGTTGTAATGCTCTTTTAGATAATCCACCACATCCTGCTTATAGTACCATTCCTTTTGGGCTTCATTGTTGATTGTATCTAACATGTGCTTCGGTACAAAGATATGGAAACCATTTTCTTCTACCACTACACCGTTCTCAATAATTTTAAAATCCATATTTTGTCTCCTTTTGAATTTATAACTTTTTTAATAAGCAATAAGAAAAGCAGCCACTTCAATAGAAATGACTGCTTCAATAAATAACTTATCGATATAATTATACCATAATTTTTATAAACACCAAACGACATTGCCCCTTTCCAGCAAAATCTCAATTTGCAAACGATTATTATTCAATAATCACCCTCATGTGAATATTCTTTTAATTATACAACCTTTGATTTGACAAAATCTTTGGTGTTTGTTATTGTATGGATGAATGTCAGACAGATATATAACACTTCAGTCACAACGAGAGCCTTTTTTGTTTGTGTTATGATTGCAATGTAATCACAACATCAACCCATATTAAGGAGGCTATCGTATGCAACATCAAGATTTTGAGAATTTGTTTAAATCTTATACATTGGTACAAACCATGAACGCAGAAATAGACAAATTCAAAAAAAATATGAATGACATCGACTCAGATAATTCATTGTTTTATTCTATCGAAGACATTCAAAAAATGACAGGCTGGAGCAAGCGTACAGTTGAAAATTTATTTAACAACCCAGCCTTTCCGAGCACAGATATCGGAAGAAAAAAGCTGATACTCAAGTTTCGATTTATTGATTTTTTCAGCACTCGAAGATCCAAATCGGAACAAAAATATTGGCACTGAACCTTGACAATCAAAAAGCGATATCCGGAAAGGACCACTATGGGACGAGGAAAAACTAAACGGGAAAACGGAGAAGGCACATTATACTTTGACGAGTCAAGCAAGGTATACAGGTGCCAAGTAAGTTACTACACACCTGACGGGAAGCTGAAACGAAAAAGCTTTACTGGTAAAACTAAATCCATCGTAAGAGAAAGAAAAAACACTTTTCTCAGGGAAATCTCTCTCGGAAATATAACCAGCACAAGCAGCTGTAGCGTTCTTGATTTATTAGCCGAGGCCGCTCATCGAGATTTTCAGCTCAACGCTATTGGAAAGGCTGCATTCACAAGACGAATGGATACGATTCATGTCCTCGAAAAAAGCCAATTGTGGCATCAGCCAATTACATCTGTTACAGTCGAGCAAATCAATCAGTACTTTCTTCAGCTAAAAGTGCAATACTCTAATAGTGTCATTGGCAAGTGCTTCAGTTCTATTTCCAAAGCTTACAATATAGCCATTGATAAGCAAATTCTTACACGTAATCTTATGAAAAGCACATTTGTAAGAAAGCCAATATCTGACAAACCAGATCGCATCGTCCGTGCTTTTACAGTGCAAGAAGAAAAGCAATTTTTAAACGCATTAAAGCAATATAAACCTCATCGAAAAGATTATGATTTACGACTTGCTCTTATCATTTCGTTATACTCTGGTCTGCGTATTGGTGAGGTGTGTGCTCTTGCTGTTAACGATATTGACTTCGAACAAAATGTAATTCATGTCAACGGCACTATTACAAGAGGACTAGATTATGGTGTTGAACTTGGTACACGTACCAAAACAAAAAACGGCATGCGCAGTGTTCCAATAGACCAAGTGTCACTTGCGCCGCTTTTACGATATGCCATATCTGTGCGCTCCAAAAATCAATATAATCTATTGTTTTACAATACACAATATGATTGCTTTTGTCGCAGTACATCTGTTAACACCGTCTTTCAATTGATTTGTCAGCGTGCAGGCATACAAAACGAAGGTGGATCGCATGTTTTGAGACACACATTTGCAACACGTTGCATCGAAGCCGGTGTTGGCCCAGAAACGCTAAGGACTTGGCTTGGACATAAAGATGTGTCAACCACAATCAACACATATATCAACGTCTTTCAGAAGCACCAAGATAAACAGATGCAAAAAGTCATGGACTTTAACAAAGATGAGTTCCTTAACATAACAACTCACTTGGCAGACAACTTCTGCGCATAATTAAAAGCCCATTTATTGCACCAAAATTGCACCAGTGTTTATCAATAAACAAAAATAGCGGGTTATATTTGGCTTAAACACATAGAATTCTATTCTAACAATGTGTTGCCAAGTCCCGTCATCCGCACCATGAGCCTTTTGCGAAAGCGAAAGGCTCATTTTTTATCTACTCCCCTCTTTTTTTCATAAAAACAGAGCAGATCATATGATCTGCTCTGTATATTTAATATTCGTCATGCTACACAGCAATACAAAACAAGGAACCGTCCCCTGTTCTATTGTGAATGACCAGGCAGTGTAGCCAGAGCAGGTCGTGAGACCTGCTCCTTT
>OMGH01001131.1_pt1 | contig 17862 bp, 12 predicted proteins | sample 1645841 | NCBI WGS metagenome assembly OMGH01 (sample SAMN00849584, study PRJEB25192) | human gut metagenome
GACCTGGTGCGGCTGCTGGACAATGCCGATGTGACGCTGGATGTGTTCAACGCTGCGCCCCTGTACGCCAAGGCCATGGCTGCCAACGGCTGGGGCAGCAGCATCGTCTGGGACGGCAAGCTGGCCGCCTATCTGCTGGACGCCTCTGCCTCCAAATACCAGATTAGTGAGCTGATTCCCGCCTACAAGGCCGCTGCCGCCTTTACCTGCACCGATTACCCGGACGCCGGGCGGCTGGCCGATCTGTTTGCCCGGATGAAGGCCGAGATCACCGCCTGCGGCGAGGATGCACTGTACAACGAGATCGAGTTCCCGCTGGCACAGGTGCTGGCTGATATGACCCGCACCGGCGTGCTGGTGGACAAGGACGGCATCGAGCAGTTCGGCGTAAAGCTGCGGGAGGAACTGGAGCAGGTGCTGACCCGCATCCACATGGAGACCGGCAGCGCCACCTTCAATCCCAACAGCCCCAAACAACTGGGCGAGATGCTGTTCGACACCATGGGTCTGCCCCACGGCAAAAAGACCCAGCGCGGCTGGTCTACCGATGCCGAAACGCTGGAAAGTCTGCGCGAGTACCCGCTGGTAGAGGATGTTTTGCAGTACCGCGCCTACCAGAAGCTGAACTCCACCTATGTGGAGGGTCTGCTCAAGGTCATTGGCGAGGACGGACGCATCCACTCCACATTTAACCAGACCGAAGCCCGCACCGGACGGCTCTCCTCCGATAATCCCAACCTGCAGAATATCCCCATCCGCACCGAGCTGGGCAGTCAGCTGCGCGCCTACTTTGTTGCAAAGCCGGGCTGTGTGCTGGTAGACGCGGATTACAGCCAGATCGAGCTGCGCATCTTGGCGCACATCACCGGGGACGAGCACATGCAGCAGGCCTTTTTGAACGGCGAGGATATCCACCGCAGCACCGCCGCCAAGATCTACGGCATTCCGCAGAGCGAGGTGACGCCCCGGCTGCGCTCCTCTGCCAAGGCCATCAACTTTGGCATCATGTACGGCAAGGGCGCATACAGCCTTTCCAAGGATATCGGCGTGACCGTGAAGGAGGCAGACGCCTTCCTCAAGAACTATCTGGCGGCCTTCCCCAACGTGAGCGGCTATATGGACAAGACCATCGCGGATGCCAAGGCAAACGGCTATGTGTCCACCCTGTTCGGCCGCCGCCGCACCCTGCCGGAGCTGGCCAGCACCAACTTCAACGTGCGCGCCAGCGGCGAGCGCATGGCCCGCAACACCCCCATTCAGGGCACCGCTGCGGACGTGATCAAGCTGGCCATGGTGCGGGTGTGGAAGCGCCTGCGGGACGAAAAAATGGAAAGCCGCCTGATCCTCACCGTCCACGACGAACTGATCGTGGAAGCCCCGGAAGCGGAAGCCGAAAAGGCTGCGCAGATCCTGCGGGAGGAAATGGAAGGCTGCGTGCAGTATGCCGTGCCCCTGAGCACCGATGTGCACGCAGGCAAAAACTGGCTGGAGGCCCATTGAACATGATCGTTTTAGGAATCGAATCCACCTGCGACGAGACCGCCGCAGCTCTGGTGGAGGACGGCCGGCATCTGCTGAGCAGCGTCATCTCCACCAGCGTGAAAGAACAGGCGCTGTACGGCGGCGTTGTGCCCGAGATCGCCAGCCGCCGCCACTGCGAGTTCATCAGCGCCACCGTCAAAAAGGCCCTGCTGGACGCCGGCAAGACCATGGACGACGTGGACGCCGTGGCCGTCACCTTTGCGCCGGGCCTCATCGGCGCGGTGCTGGTGGGCGTGAACTTTGCCAAGGGGCTGGCCTACTCCGCCAATAAGCCCCTGGTGCCGGTGCACCACCTGCGCAGCCATGTGGCAGCCAATTACATTACCGGCGATCTGCAACCGCCGTTTCTTTGCCTGGTGGTCAGCGGCGGCCACAGCCACATTGTAGCGGTGGAGGACTACACCACTTATAAAGTGCTGGGCAAGACCCGAGACGATGCTGCCGGCGAGGCGCTGGACAAGGCCGGGCGCACCTTGGGGCTGCCGTACCCCGGTGGGATCAGCATAGATAAGATCTCCCCCACCGGGGACGAGAATGCCTTTGCCTTTCCCCACCCGCGGCTGGATACGCCCTATGATTTCTCGTTCAGCGGGCTAAAGACTGCGGTAATCAACATCGTGCACCGGATGGAACAGAAGGGGGAGACCCTGCCGGTGGCCGACCTGGCTGCCTCGTTCCAAAAGGGCGTTACCGATTGCCTGGTGGAGAAGCTGGAAAAGGCCGCCACGGATTACGGCTACACTTCCATTGCCTTGGCCGGCGGTGTGTCTGCCAACTCCCGCCTGCGCCGAGTGACGGACCGCCTGTGCCGCCAAAAGGGCTGGCAGCTGCATTTGCCGGCCCTGAAATACTGCGGTGACAACGGCGCCATGGTAGGCGCCCAGGGCTACTATGAGTATGTGTCCGGCGTGCGCGCACAACCGGATCTGAACGCTTATGCAACTATGCCAATTGATCGGCCGACTTTTTGAAAAAATTGTGAAAAAGTTCTAATTAGAAGCCGTATCTATTGAATTTTTTGCCGCTTTTGGTATAATGATAGTAACAAAAAATGCACTGATTTTTTGGATTTTTTGCAAATAACTTAAAGGAGAATAGAGTTATGGAAACAACTTTGACTTCCAACAAGTCCCTGCTTGCGTGGCTGGACGAAAAAGTGGAACTGACCAAGCCCTCTAAGATCGTTTGGATCGACGGTTCTAAGGAACAGATCGACGCCCTGAAGGCGGAGGCTGTGGAAACCGGCGAGATGATCAAGCTCAATGAGGAGCTGCTGCCCGACTGCTATCTGCACAGAACCGCAGAGAACGATGTGGCCCGTGTGGAGGACAGAACTCTGATCTGCTCCAAAAAAGAAGAGGACGCCGGCCCCACCAACCACTGGATGGAGCCCTCTAAGGCTTATAAAATGCTCTATGACATCGCTGCCGGTGCTTACGAGGGCAGAACCATGTATATCATTCCCTATTCCATGGGTCCCGTTGGTTCTCCCTTCTCCAAGGTCGGTATCGAGATCACCGATTCTATCTACGTTGTGCTGAACATGAACATCATGACCAGAGTGGGCAAGGCTGTTCTGGATGTACTGGGCGACTCTAACGACTGGGTGCGCGGTATGCACTGCAAGTGCAATGTGGATCCGGAGAAGCGCTGGATCTGCCAGTTCCCGGAGGACAACACCATCATTTCCGTGAACTCTGCTTACGGCGGCAATGTGCTGCTGGGCAAAAAGTGCTTCGCTCTGCGTATCGCTTCTTACCTGGGTAAGAACGAGATGTGGCAGGCTGAGCATATGCTGATCCTGGGTCTGCAAAAGCCCTCAGGCGAGATCAAATACCTGTGTGCTGCTTTCCCGTCTGCTTGCGGCAAGACCAATCTGGCTATGCTGATTCCGCCGGAAGGCTATCAGAAGAAGGGCTACAAGATCTGGACCGTTGGCGACGATATCGCCTGGATCCGCAAGGGTCCGGACGGCCGCCTGTATGCCATCAACCCGGAGAACGGCTTCTTCGGCGTGGCTCCCGGCACCAATATGAAGTCTAACCCCAACGCACTGAAGTCCACCATGAGCGGCACCATCTTTACCAATGTTTGCCACAATATGGACAACAACACCGTGTGGTGGGAAGGCCTGGATAAGAATCCGCCTACCAATGCCATTGACTGGAAGGGCAATCCCTGGAACGGCCAGACCAGCGACGAGAAGGGCGCACACCCCAACAGCCGCTTTACCGCTCCTGCAAAGAACTGCCCCTGCATTTCTCCCGAGTTTGAGAACCCGCAGGGCGTGCCGATCTCCGCTTTCATCTTCGGTGGTCGTCGTGCAAAGCTGACGCCTCTGGTGTACCAGTCCAAGAGCTGGAACCACGGCGTGTTCGTTGGCTCCGTTATGGGCTCTGAGACCACTGCTGCCGCTACCGGCGCTGTTGGTGTGATTCGTCGTGACCCCATGGCTATGCTGCCCTTCTGCGGCTACAACATGGGTGATTATTGGAAGCACTGGATCGAGATCGGCCAGACCTTGGATCCCGATAAGGCTCCCAAGATCTTCAATGTAAACTGGTTCCGTAAGGACGATGAGGGCAACTTCCTGTGGCCCGGCTTCGGCGACAATATGCGCGTTCTGGACTGGATCGTTGACCGTTGCGAGGGCAAGGTGGATGCGCAGGAGACTGCAATCGGCTACCTGCCTTATGCCAAGGATATCAACCGGGAAGGCCTGGATATGACCGAGGAGCAGCTGGACAAGATCCTGGATGTGGATAAGGACGCTTGGGAAGAAGAACTGAAGGGCGTTGAGGAGCTGTACGCAAAGTTCGGCGATCATCTGCCTAAGGAACTGGCCGACGAGCTGGCTACCGTAAAAGCCAACCTGGAGAAATAAGTTCCGATGATCAATCAAAAGAACGGGTGCTTCGGTATCCGTTCTTTTTGCGTTTGTAAACCGATTTGCCTCGGAGATGGTTTGCCGTAGGCAAACGCGGAGGGATTACACGGCGGTCTCTACCACCAAACCATTCGGAATTCTATTCACCTTGCACAAGATTTTGCATAGCGGCGGGCAAGTTGTGAATAATATAACAAATCTGCAGACAGAGACCAATTTTTTCTTGCAATATAGGGGCAAATCGGCTATAATTGTATCGGTAAAAATATCAGACTTTTCTAAGAAGACAGATTAACTTGAAGGAGTTGTTATTTTATGAACGCACTGAACAAAAAATCCGTTGAAGATTTGGATGTTAAAGGCAAGCGCGTACTGGTACGCTGCGACTTTAATGTTCCGCTGAAAGACGGCGAGATCACCAATGACAAGCGTATTGTGGCGGCACTGCCCACCATTAAGTACCTGATGGAGCAGGGCGCCAAGGTGATTTTGTGCTCCCACCTGGGCAGACCCAAGGGCGAGTATAAGCCTGAGTTCAGCCTGGCTCCCGTGGCCAAGCGTCTGAGCGAGTACCTGGGCGTGGATGTGCCGCTGGCTGAGGACGAGAATGTAGTCGGTGACAATGCTAAGAAGATGGCTGCCGACTTGCAGGACGGCCAGGTGATGCTGCTGGAGAATGTGCGTTACCGTGCAGAGGAGACCAAGAACGAGGAGAACTTCTCCAAGGAGCTGGCTTCTTTGGCAGACCTGTTTGTGAACGACGCATTCGGCACCGCACACCGTGCCCACTGCTCCACCACCGGTGTGGCTTCTTACCTGCCGGCTGCCTGCGGTTATTTGATCCAAAAGGAGATCCAGTTTATGGGCGGTGCACTGGCAGATCCCAAGCGCCCGCTGGTTGCCATTCTGGGTGGCGCTAAGGTGTCTGACAAGATCGGTGTGATTTCTAATTTGATCGACAAGTGCGATACCATCATCATCGGCGGCGGTATGGCTTATACCTTTATGAAGTATCTGGGCCACAACATTGGCACCTCTCTGCTGGAGGCTGACTGGGTGGACAAGGCCGGCGAGATGATGCAGACTGCCAAGGATAAGGGCGTGAAGTTCCTGATCCCCGTAGACAATCGCTGCGGCAAAGAGTATAAAGAGGATACCGAAGTTTTGGTTTGCAAGTCCGACGATATTCCGGACGGCTGGATGGGCCTGGACATCGGTCCCAATACCGAGAAACTGTTTGCGGACGCCATTGACGGCGCGGGCACTGTGATTTGGAACGGCCCCATGGGTGTGTCCGAGTGGGACAATTTCGCCAGCGGCACCATCGCTGTGGCTAAGGCTATTGCAGACAGCGGCGCCATCTCCATTATCGGCGGCGGCGATTCTGTGGCTGCTGTGACCAAGCTGGGCTTTGCCGATAAGATGAGCCACATTTCTACCGGCGGCGGCGCTTCTTTGGAATTCCTGGAGGGCAAGGAGCTGCCCGGTATCGCTGCATTGCAGGATAAGGACTAATTGCTAAATCTATTTTTTCTATAAAAGAGGTAAGTGAATTATGAACAAAGCACTTCGTAAGGCCGTCATTGCCGGCAACTGGAAAATGAACAACACCCCCGCAGAGACCACTGCTCTGCTGGAGGAGATGAAACCCCTGGTGGCAGACGCGGATTGCGATGTAATCATCTGTGCACCCTTTGTGGATCTGCAGGCTGCCCTGGACGCCACCAAAGGCTCCAACATTCAGGTAGGCGCTGAGAACTGCCACTGGGCAGAGAAAGGAGCTTTCACTGCTGAGGTGTCCGCTCCCATGCTGAAGGCCATGGGCGTGCCCTATGTGATCATCGGCCACAGTGAGCGCCGTCAGTATTTCGGCGAGACCAATGAGACCGTGAACAAGCGCGTGCGCGCTGCCCTGGACAATGGGCTGAAAGTGATCCTTTGCGTTGGTGAGGTGCTGGAGGAGCGCGAGCAGGGCGTCACCTTTGAGGTGGTCGGCATGCAGACCAAGATCGCTTTGCAGGGCGTCAGCGAGGAAGAGCTGAAGAATGTGATCATCGCTTATGAGCCGGTATGGGCCATCGGCACCGGCAAGACCGCTACGGCGGATCAGGCTAACGAGGTTAACGGTTACATCCGTTCCGTTATCGCTCAGCTGTACGGCCAGGCTGCTGCAGATGCCTTTGTGGTGCAGTACGGCGGTTCTATGAATGCCGGCAACGCAGAGGAGTTGCTGGCGAAGGAGCATGTAGACGGCGGACTGATCGGCGGCGCTTCTTTGAAGGCCAAGGACTTCTCCGTGATCGTGAAGGCTGCTTCTAAATAAAAAATCAATGGCTGGGGGGGAGTTGCGGCGATGGTCGCTGCTCCCTCTTGCTTTGTCACTTTATCCGTGAAAGGAAGTTATTACTATGTCTAAGAAACCTTATGTGCTTTGCATTATGGACGGCTTCGGCAAGAACCCGTCCCAGCATGGCAATGCCATTGCCATGGCCAAGAAGCCCAATTTGGATAAGCTGATGGCCGAGTGCCCTTATACCTATATCGGCGCCTCCGGTATGGATGTGGGCCTGCCGGATGGCCAGATGGGCAACAGCGAGGTGGGCCACACCAATATGGGCGCCGGTCGCGTGGTGTACCAGGATTTGACCCGCATTTCCAAGGCGTTTGCCGACGGAGAGGCCTATAAGAATGAGGTGCTGGTTGGCGCCATGGAGAATGCTAAGGACAAGGCCCTGCACCTGATGGGTCTTGTGTCGCCCGGTGGCGTACACAGCCACATGACCCACCTGTACAATCTGCTGGAGATGGCCAAGGAACAGGGCGTTTCCAAGGTGTATGTGCACGCTTTTCTGGACGGCCGTGATGTGCCCCCCGCTTCTGCAGCGGAGGATTTGGAACAGCTCCAGGTCAAGATGAACGAACTGGGCGTTGGCAAGATCGCCTCTGTGATGGGTCGTTTCTACGCCATGGACCGTGATAATATTTGGGACCGTGTGGAGAAAGCCTATGCCGCTATGGTGTACGGCGAGGGCGTGCAGGCTACGGACGCGGTGGCGGCCGTGCGTGCGTCTTATGAGACGGTGGACGAGGACGGCAAGCACCTGACCGATGAGTTTGTGCTGCCCACCGTTGTTGGCAACGAGGGCCGTGTGCACAGCGGCGAAAGCGTGATCTTCTTTAACTTCCGGCCGGACCGTGCCCGGGAGATTACCCGCGCCTTTGTGGATCCGGCATTCACCGGCTTTGACCGCAAGGGTGGCGCCTTGAACCCCTATTTTGTGTGCATGACCCAGTATGATGCGGAGATGCCTTGCGTGCATGTGGCCTTTGGTCCGGAGAGCCTGGAGAACACCTTTGGCGAGTACCTGTCCAAGCAGGGCAAGACCCAGCTGCGAATTGCCGAGACCCAGAAGTATGCCCATGTGACCTTCTTCTTCAACGGCGGCGCAGAGGAACCGTATCCGGGCGAGGATCGAATTTTGGTGCCCTCTCCCAAGATCTCAACCTTTGACCTGATGCCGGAGATGAGCGCACCTCAGGTGTCTGAAAAGTTGAACGAGGCCGTGCGCAGCGGCAAGTACGATGTGGTGATTGTCAACTTCGCCAACTGTGATATGGTGGGTCACACCGGCGTTATCCCCGCCGCCGTTAAGGCTGTGGAGACGGTGGACGCCTGCGTTGGCAGCTTGGTTCAGGCGGTCAAGGATATGGACGGCGTGCTGTTTGTCACTGCTGACCACGGCAATGCAGACAAGATGCTGGACGAGAACGACGAGCCGTTCACGGCCCACACCACCAATCCGGTGCCCTTTATCGTGGTGAACTACCCCTGCACCCTTCGTGAGGGCGGCAAGCTGTGCGACATTGCTCCCACCATGCTCAAGGTGATGGGTCTGCCCCAGCCGGCAGAAATGACCGGTACCTCCATTGTAGAGTAATTTTAAGTCCCTTTGGCAGCGGTGCACTTGCACCGCTGCTTTTTAGTTTTATAAATGGTTAGCGACGAAGGGTTGCTGCAACAGGGAACATTGAATCGCTTTGCCATAGATTTAACCTTTACACCCGGGTGCCGAATGGCGTATAATAATGGCAAAGGGGAGATCGTTATGACATTAAAACAACTGGAATATGTGGTCAAGGTGGCGGAGTGCGGTACCGTCAGCGGGGCGGCCAAGGCGCTGTTTGTGGCCCAGCCCAGCCTGAGTGCCGCCATTCAGGAGTTGGAGAGCGAAATGCACCTGACCCTGTTCCACCGCACCAATAAGGGCGTGATCGTGACCAAAGAGGGCGAGGTGTTCCTGTCTTACGCTCGCCAAATTTTGGAGCAGACGGCGCTGCTGGAAAGCCGCTACAAAGGCGACCCGGTGCGCAAGCAGGCCTTTTGTGTGTCTACCCAGCACTATTCCTTTGCGGTGAACGCCTTTGTGGACCTGATCCGGGAGCGGGGCGGCGACCGCTACGACTTCTCTTTGCGAGAGACGCAAACCTACGAGATCATTGAGGACGTGGCACAGCGCAAAAGCGAGATCGGCCTGTTGTATCTCAATGACTTTAATCGCACGGCGCTGCAAAAGCTGCTGCGGGGAGCCGATTTGGATTTTACGCCCCTGTTTACCGCCCACGCGCATGTGTTTCTCAGCAGCGATCACCCGCTCTCCGGTGCCCGGGCAGTGTCTTTTGACGATTTGGCGCCGTATCCTTATTTGTCCTTTGAGCAGGGGGATCACAATTCCTTTTATTTTTCGGAAGAGATCTTCAGCCCGGCAGTGCGCAGCAAAAATATCCGGGTGCGGGACCGCGCCACCCTGTTTAATTTGCTGATCGGCTTGCAGGGCTACACCGTGTGCAGCGGCGTGATCGACAGCAAGCTTAACGGCGAGAATATTGTAGCCGTGCCCCTCACCGGCGTGGCGCCCATGGAGATCGGCTATGTTTTGCCTGCCGGCGTGCAGCCGGGCAGTCTGTGCCGGGCGTATATTGAAAATTTGAAACAGTATGTACCTATAGACTAAAGCTATGGCAAACAACTGAATATCCGTATTTTACAATAGCGAAAACCTCCGTTATACTATAAGCAACAACAACCAAACGGAGGACAAAAATATGTACAGCAAGAACGCACCTTTTCGCTATGATTTTGTAGGCAGCTTTTTGCGCCCGGCACCCATTAAGGCCGCCCGCGCCGCTTTTGTCGCCGGTGAGCTGGACGCTGCCGGGCTGAAAGAAGTGGAGGACCGGGAAATCCGCAAGCTGATCTCTCGCCAAAAAGCCGCCGGGTATCACACCATTACCGACGGCGAGTTCCGTCGCAGCTACTGGCACCTGGACTTTATGTGGGGATTGCAAGGACTGCAGGAGATCACCCTGGACCACGGCTATATTTTCCATGGGGAGGAGACCACCCCCGGCTCTGTGCAGGTGGTGGGCAAGATCAGCGGCGAGAATCACCCCTTTGTGGAGCATTTTAAATTTGTAAAGCAGTTTGAAGATGACAACACCGTTGCCCGCCAGACCATTCCCGCGCCGGCTCAGCTGTATGCAGAGCTGTTCCGGGAGGATAACGGCAAGGCCACCCGTGCGGTTTATCCGGACGATGACGCACTGCTTTCCGATATTGCCGCCGCGTATCGCCAGGTGATCGCCGATCTGTATGCCGCCGGGTGCTGCAATGTGCAGCTGGACGACTGCACCTGGGGTATGTTCTGCGACGCCGGGTATCAGCAGTTCCTGGCAAGTACCGGCGCTAAGCTGGAGGACCAGGCAGAGAAGTACCTGCAACTCAACAATGCTGCCCTGGAGGGCAAGCCGGCGGACCTGGTGGTGACCACCCATGTGTGCCGCGGCAATTATCACTCCACCTGGGCCAGCTCCGGCGGCTATGCGCCTATTGCACCCATTCTGTTTGCTAAGGAACATGTGGACGGCTTTTATCTGGAATTCGATGACGCCCGCTCCGGCGATTTTGCACCGTTGCAGTTTGTTGCCCCGGGCAAAAAAGTGGTGTTGGGCCTGGTGACCACCAAGTCTCCGGTGCTGGAGGATCCGGAGGCGGTAAAAGCGCGGATCGCACAGGCAGCGGAACTGGTGCCGCTGGAAAACCTGTGCCTAAGCCCCCAGTGCGGCTTTGCCTCTTGCGAGATCGGCAACAAGCTGACGGATGATGAGCAGTGGGCCAAGCTGGACCTGGTGCGCACCATCGCCAAGCAGGTTTGGTAATTGGATTCATCAAAACTACAACAAACGACAAGGGAGACCTTGCCGTTTGTTTTATTTGTGCAACCAATTTGACCTTTTGTGGTGTAATCTTCCCCTGATTTTGATTTTTTTATTGCAAGGCGGGGCAAAATCAGATACAATAAGGATAGAAAGGATGTGTGCCAATGAGCCAGATTTATACAATACCTTGTAACAGAAATGAAGATGTGTTTATCCACGCGATTCCCGGCCATTATGTAACCGCTTCTGCCCACCTGAATTACTATGTGGGCACCTCGGATATTAAGCATAATCGGGTGGTGTCTGTGGAGGCTGCCAAGCTGCTGGCCGAGTATTACAGCGTGCGGAATATGGATGTGGACACGGTGCTGTGCCTGTATGAGACCCAGGCGCTGGGTGCTTATATGGCCCAGGAACTGGCAAGCCCCAGTATGCTGGCGCCCAACCCGGACTTACAGGTTTATGTGCTGGGCCCGGAGTATGACACCCAGGGCAATATGATCTTTCGGGACAATTTGCGCCGGATGATCCAGGGCAAGAATGTGGTGGTGCTCATCTCCTGTATCACCAGCGGCCGCACGGTGGAGCGGGCGGTACAGAGCGCCCGGTATTACGGCGGCAATGTGATTGGCATTTCTTCCGTGTTCAGTGCAGCCAAGGAACTGTGTGGGCTGGAGGTCAACACCCTGTTTACCCCGGAGGATCTGCCCAATTATTCTTATACAGCTGCCAAGGACTGCCCCATGTGCAAGGCCGGTCAGCCGGTAGACGCCATTATGAACGGTTACGGCTACTCCAAACTGTAAAATTTGGGTTGACAAAATCGGCGCGCGTGTTATAATAATCTTACTGAATATACAGTACCCACAAAAGACTGTGAAGCAGAAAAAGACCTGCGTTTTCCTGCACAGAGAGGCGGCGGACGGTGCAAGCCGCACAGGGAACATAGGTGCATAGCTCTCTGCGGAGTTGCTCTTCTGAATAGAGATCAATAGGAAGAGTCGTTTAACCTCGTTATCGGTTGAGGCATTGCTTGATGCCAAAGGGCAGATTTTTTCTGCTGAAGTAGGGTGGTACCACGCATAGATACTGCGTCCCTATCCATTGGGGGCGCAGTTTTTGTTTGTGCCTCCCCAACAGAGAAAGGAGAAACTGTGATGATGAACCAAGGCTACAAGAAGTATAAGCCCTTTACCCCCATTGATTTGCCGGACCGCCAGTGGCCCAACCGCGTGATCGATCACGCGCCCATTTGGTGCTCGGTAGATCTGCGTGACGGTAACCAGGCACTGGTGGACCCGATGAATTTGGAGGAAAAGCTGGAATATTTTAAGACCCTGATCGAGGTTGGGTTTAAGGAGATCGAGGTGGGCTTTCCCTCTGCCAGCGAGACGGAGTATGAGATCCTGCGCACCCTGATCGACGGCCATTATATCCCGGACGATGTGACCATTCAGGTGCTGGTGCAGGCGCGCCCTCACCTGATCAAAAAGACCTTTGAGGCCATTGACGGCGCCAAGAATGTGATCGTGCATTTTTACAATTCCACTTCCACTTTGCAGCGCAAGGTGGTGTTTAAGACAGATATGGACGGCGTGATTCAGATCGCCGTGGACGGCGCCCGCTTGATCTATGAACTCACCGAGGAGGAGAAAAAGCGCCACCCGGAGATGAACATTCGCTTTGAGTATTCGCCGGAGTCCTTTACCGGTACGGAGATGGACAATGCGGTAGAGATCTGCCGCCGGGTGATGGAGGAGCTGCATATTACCAAGGAGAACCCCATTATCCTGAACCTGCCCTCCACTGTGGAGGGTTCCTCTCCCAACGGTTATGCAGACCAGATCGAGTATTTCTGCCGTCACCTGCCCAACCGGGACGCGGCCATTATCTCCCTGCACCCCCACAATGACCGGGGCGAGGGCGTGGCTGCTACGGAGCTGGCGCTGATGGCCGGTGCCGATCGTGTGGAAGGTACCCTGTTCGGCAACGGCGAGCGTACCGGCAATGTGGATGTTGTGACCTTGGCGCTGAATATGTGGACCCAGGGAGTAGATCCTAAGCTGGATTTCCACAACATCAATGAAATCAAGGAAGTGTATGAGCGCTGCACCAAGATGCAGGTGCCGCCCCGCCAGCCTTATGCCGGCGAGTTGGTGTTTACCGCATTCTCCGGCTCTCATCAGGATGCCATCAACAAGGGCAAGATCTATATGGAAGAAAGCGGCACCCCTTATTGGGAGATCCCGTACCTGCCTATCGACCCGGCAGATGTGGGCCGAGAGTATGAGCCCATCATTCGGATCAATTCTCAGTCCGGCAAGGGCGGCACTGCCTTTATTTTGGCCAACAACTATGGCATCAAGATGCCTAAGTCCATGCACCCGGAGTTTAGCGCCGTGGTACAAAAAGCCTGCGACGAGAAGGGTAAGGAACTGAAAGCGGAGGAGGTCTTTGACCTGTTCCAGCAGGAGTATCGCAATGTGTGTGGCCCCTACCGCCTGGTGAATTACAAGATCAGCGAGGAGAAGAACGAGCAGGACGATCTGACCCATGTGCATTTCTCCGGCGAACTGAAATACAAGGACAATGCGCCGGTGCAGATTGAGGGCAACGGCAACGGCCCGGTGGCTGCGTTCTGCGACGCTATGAACCAAACCGAGGTGGCCAGCTACCAGTTTGTGGATTACAGCGAGCACGCCATCTCCGTGGGCTCCGACTCCAAGGCCATCAGCTATATTCACTTAAAGAACCCACAGGGCAAGGACATTTTCGGTATCGGCGTCAGCCACAACATCGGTTATGCGTCCATGAAGGGCATTATCTGTGCCATCAACCGGGACCAGGCAGACACTATGCGGGACGATACCATGCCCGGCATTTTTGAGGTTTGCTAAGACAGAAAGGGCAAGAACATGAAAAATTACAAAATCACCGTGTTGCGCGGTGACGGCATTGGGCCGGAGATCGTGAACGAATGTATCAAGGTGCTGGACAAGGTAGGGGAGAAGTTTGGCTTCTCCTTTGATTACAATGACCAGCTGCTGGGTGGCTGCGCCATTGACGCCACCGGCGTGCCTTATCCGGCAGAAACGGCGGAAGCCTGCAAAGCATCTGACGCAGTGCTGCTGGGCGCTGTGGGCGGCCCTAAGTGGGACGACCAGCCGGGCAGCAATCGACCGGAAAAGGGTCTGCTGGCCATTCGTGAGGACCTGGGTCTGTTTGCCAACCTGCGCCCGGCCAAGATCTTTGCCCCGCTGAAGAGTGCCTCTCCCATTAAGGAGGAGATCATCGGCGACGGGTTGGACATTCTCATTGTACGCGAGCTGACCGGCGGCATTTACTTCGGCGACCGCGGCACTTATGAGAAGAACGGCGTGGTGGGCGCGTATGATACGGAGCGCTACACTTACCCGGAGATCAAGCGCATTGTCAAGGCCGGTTTTGAGTATGCCATGAAGCGGGACAAGCGGCTGACCTGCGTGGACAAAGCCAATGTGCTGGACAGCTCCCGCCTGTGGCGTAAGATTGTAGAAGAGACCAAGGCGGATTACCCCCAGGTGGAGGTGTCCTATATGTATGTGGACAACTGCGCTATGCAGCTGGTGCGCAATCCCAACCAGTTTGATGTGATTGTCACTTCCAATATCTTTGGCGATATTCTGTCTGACGAGGCGTCTATGATCTCCGGCTCCATCGGTATGCTGGCGTCTGCTTCTCTGGCAGAGGGCACCTTTGGCTTGTACGAGCCTATCCACGGTTCCGCACCGGATATTGCCGGTCAGGGCAAGGCCAATCCGCTGGCAACCATTTTGTCCGGCGCCATGATGCTGCGCTACACCTTTGGCGAGATGGAGGCTGCCCAGGCCATTGAGGACGCAGTGGATCAGGCACTGACCCAGGCCCGCACCCCGGATATTTACGAGGAGGGCTTCCGTCCGGTGACCACCGCCCAAATGGGTGACTTGGTGGCCGGCCTGCTGTAATCGTTTGGTAAATCAAAGGACCGATACACGGTGTATCGGTCCTTTTTATGTGCTTGCGGCGTTTTATCATATTACATCGGTTATAAAATTCCTGTCGGGTGGGGACTTGCTCCCGCCGGTATTTATGCACATCAATATATAAAAAACCACCCCGGTTGATCCGAGGTGGTTCCTTTTTGCTTATTCCAATTTTTACTTTTCCACGACTTTACCGCCGTTGTTGGCAGAGGCGTAGCCGATCCAGCTGCGACCGGGGTTCAGCTTTAAGGGCTGACCGTCTGTGGTGGTCAGGGACAGCTTGCCGTCCTTTTTGCTCCACTTGATCTCGGTGTAGGTGCCCTGAGAAGCGAGCACACCCTTGCCGCCGGCCAGATCGTAGTTGCAGTAGGTCTCGCCCTTACCGCTGCCTTTGTAATTGGCCTTAGTGGTGTAAGAGGTGTTGTCAAACAGCACGATCAGGTTCTTCATCTTTACATCCGTTTCATAATCGGTGCTGTGGTACATTTGGTCATCGCTTTTATAGGTCCAGTCGCGGGTGCGGGTGCGATTAGAGAAGGTCAGCGCCAGTGCGTTGCAGGGATCATCACCCACGGCAGTTGCCTTTTTGTTAAAGTCGAAGGTGGTAAACTTGGCCTCGTTGACCTTGGTGCGGATCTTCTGCTCTTTCAGGGCAGAGGCGATTTTTTTGCCGCGCAGCACACCGGTGTGCTCGCTGGCTACATTGCGGGTTTGGTCTCTGGTAAACAGATCCACCTTGCCACCGTAAGTCATCTGGTTAATGTGGTCCACATTGTCCTGGTCAAACACGGTGTTGGCGCCTACATAGCTGCCTTTGCTCTTGCTCTGACCCCAGTGGATAAAGACGGCGTCAAACATCTCGGAAAAGCGAATGTACGGCGGGCGGGCGCTGCGCATAGGGCCGATCTTGTCCGGCACAGAAGTGTAGTCGGCAAAGAGCCACAGCATACGGGTCTCGCCGCCTTCCACTTCGCCCTCTACGATAATGTCCGGGGAATTGATCCCCCACTGGGGACGGGCAGCCTGGGCGTTCTCTACCACCAGGGCCACCGGGCGTTTGCCTACCGCGTCCTCATTGTAGTCGTTCTCACCGGTAAAGGGGTTCACCACGGCCACCGGTGCCTGGGTGGTGGCTTCGGTAGCGGCATTGGTCACGCCGGAGGTCGGCTCCTCGTTTTTGCCGCGCACCACGCCAAGGTAAATGCCCAGGGCCACGGCAATCACAACCACAACGGCCACAACGGCAATAATGATTTTCTTTTGCTTATCGTTCTTCTTCATTTCTTCCTCCGGATATTCATCGTCACCAAGGGGTCGGGTCGGGGGCGTGTAGGTTGCCTCTGCCCGGGTCTCCTCCGTGCCGGAAAATACATTGGTATATACATCTTCTCTGCCGTCTGCGGTGGGTGTGGTCTCCGGCATAGCGGAGGCGGCCGGTGTTTCCTCTGCTGCCTCTGTGGGCAGGGTGGGATTCTCCGGCAAATCCTTCGGCGCAGGCGTGGGGGCGTCTGCGTGGTCAAACAGCGGCATATCTACGGTCTGAGGCGGCTCCGGCTCTGGGGGCGCATCCTCTGTGTGCGGGTTTTGGTGGTTCCGAATTTCGTTCAGAATATCATCCAGCTCATCGGAATCATGCATAAAACTCCTCCTCTCACAACAATGTTGTCACCTTATTTTACCATAACTGCCGTCGGATTTCACTATATTTTTTGATTTTTATTGATTTGGCACGGGCATTATAGTAAAATAGGAGCCACGGAGGGACCTTTTTATGGCAAAAACAATCCCTATGATCATTACGAATTCGGACATTTTGGTGAAGGATCGGGACACGGACGATTTTAAGACCTTCTCCCTGCCGGGCACGCCGGTGGTGGCCAATATTCCTTTTTATCATCATTATGCCGCCAAGATCAGCGAGACCCAGCATTATTTTAAGGAATTCATCAAGAGTATGTACGGCAAAAAGCTGTCCAAAAACATTTTGGCAATCTTGGTGCCGGACGATACCACCGCGCTGGAATCTATTTTTATCAACGAGCTGTTTCTCAATTCCGACGCCTGTAAGGCAGTGGCGCAGATGAAAATGGGACAAGCTCTCTCCAAGACAGACGAAAGCTATGTGAGCATCTCCAAATCCGGGCGCAATCTGGTGCTGCTGTATGTGAAGAACAACGAGGTAATCGTCAGCCGGTATTATGATGCAAACGGCTATGATCCGGCTGTGGTGAAGGCAGACGCTGCCCGATTGCATATTGATATTGAATACAAGCAAGTGCCGGTGTATGTGAATAATTTTAATATGAATATGGACGAGTTCTTGGATATGGGAACGGTGATTTCGCCTAAGGATTTTATGGAAAAAATTGCCGCCGTGGATGTGGCCAAGCTGTGAGTAAATACAGCGCCCCTGTGCAAACTATTACCGGTGCCGCGGCACCGATTGCACAGGGGTGATTTTTTATGGCGAAGAAGAACAAAAAGGAAAAACGGCAGAGAAAGGGCAAGGAAGTCATTGACCTGACCTCCTATATCAGCCCGGAGATGTTGCAGGCAGATGTGGACGGCAGCTACACCGGCGTGCCTCGGGAAACTTATTATGAGGACATTCCCGCAGAGCCGGTACAGGATGCGGACGATCTGTAAAGTGCAAAAAAGCGCATTGCAAGGCTTGCAATGCGCTTTTCTCTTTGTACTTATTTCTTCTTGAACTTGTCAAAAAAGCCTTCTTTAGGCGGGTTCTTGGGGGGCGTGTAGCTTTTATCAAAGGTACGCAGCAGTTCCTTTTGCTCGTGCGTCAGACCGGTGGGAATATCTACAATGATCTGTACATATTCGTCGCCTTTGCCCACACTGTTCAGCCGCTGAATACCTTTACCCTTCAGCTTAAACACGGCGCCCGGCTGTGTACCGGCAGGCATATTGTACTTCACATTGCCGTCCAGGGTGGGCACTTGTAATTCTGCGCCCAGGGTGGCCTCGGTAATGCTCACATGCTTGTTGTACCATACATTATAGCCGTCCCGGGTAAAGTCCTTGTGCTTCTTGATCCGCACTTCAATGTGCAGATCGCCGGCAGGGCCGCCGTTCATACCGGCGTCGCCGTTACCGCGCACGGTCACAACCTGGCCGTCATCAATCCCGGCGGGAATGTTGATTTCAATTTGCCGCGCGGCACGCACCTTGCCCTTGCCGCCGCACTTTTTGCAGGGG
>OMGH01001136.1_pt1 | contig 17724 bp, 18 predicted proteins | sample 1645841 | NCBI WGS metagenome assembly OMGH01 (sample SAMN00849584, study PRJEB25192) | human gut metagenome
TCGCCTATCGAATTTCTTAATAATAGTGTCCAATATGATTGACAAACCTACATTTTTTATTAATAAAATATCCATTGCTAAAAGCAGAGGGAAATGCTATAATGTTCAGGGTGATTTATATGTATGTTTGTCCGATATGCAAAAAACGGCTCAGAAAGCTTGACAACGTATGGCACTGTCAGAACGGTCACAGCTTTGATATTGCGAGAAAAGGATATGTAAATCTGCTTACCACAAAGGGCAGAAACCCTAAGAACGCAGGGGATAATGCGGAAATGGTAAAGGCGAGAACGGATTTCCTTGACCGTGACTATTATCTGCCGCTTGCGAAGAAAACGGCTGAGGTAATGGGCGGTCTGCTTGAAAATGTGAAACAGCCTTATATTATCGACAGTGGCTGCGGTGAGGGCTTTTACACTGTGAACTATGCCAAGGCACTGACAAAGGCGAAGTTTTACGGCATTGACATATCAAAGGCGGCAGTTGCCCACTGCATGACGAGGATACATTGCGAAAATATCACAAATTGCGAATTTGCAGTGGCATCGTCATTTCAGCTTCCGTTTATAGACAAATTTGCAGACCTTATCGTATGCACATTTGCACCTGTTTCAAATGACGAATACGCAAGGGTGCTGAAAGACGGCGGAAAACTTGTGGTAGTTTCTCCGTCCCCAAGACATCTGTTTGAGCTTAAAGAAGTGCTTTATGAGAAGCCTTACGAAAACAAACCCAATGTATATGGACTTAATAAATTTGACGAGTCAGAGGAGATGATTTTTGAATACCCTGTGGTGCTTAAAAGTCAGGAGGATATTTTCAATCTTTTTACAATGACTCCGTATTACTACAAAACATCTGCCGAAGCGGTGGAGAAGCTTAAAAAGGTGAACAGGCTTGAGCTTACCTGTGGCTTTTCTATCAGGACATTTACGAAAAAGAGAGGTTTTTGATACATGAATAAAGATATTTTCTGCAAAGGATATACTTGGGGATTTTTCTCCAAGAGAGGTGATTTTCAGACGGAAGCGGCAGAAAAGTCAATGGAAAGGCTTGCTTCAAACGGCTTGAACTGGATATGTATCCCTGTAAACGCATTGCAGGAGAGCTTTGCAAGCACAAGAGTTTTCAGTGATTATGAGAGAACACAATCTGACGAGGACATTGCCTTCGCTATAAAAAAAGCAAAGTCACTGGGACTTAAAGTCTGCCTTAAGCCTATGGTGGATTGCCTTGACCATTCATGGCGTGCAAGGATAGACTTCCCGCCTGAGAACCCTGAATATTGGGACAAGTGGTTCAAGTCATACACAGCTTTCATGCTTCACTATGCAAAGCTTGCAGAAAAGCTCGGCTGTGAAATGCTCTGCACAGGCTGTGAAATGGCAGGAATGGACAAGCAGTCCGACAGATGCAGAAAGCTTATCGCACAGGTGAGAGAGGTCTACAGCGGTATCGTTATGCACAACATCAATCACGGCGACGAACAGCGTTTTGATTGGCTCAGCGACGTGGACATAATCGGAATCTCAGGCTACTACCCTGTTACAGACGGTGTGAACAGGGACAAAGAACATATGCTCAGTCGCTGGAGCGAAGTTGTCGGCTCCCTTGAAAAGGCTCACAAGCATTTCAACAAGCCTATAATGTTCGCTGAAATAGGCGTGCGAAACGAGGAGGGCTGCACACAGTACCCTTGGGATTTCCATGACAGACTCGACAAGCCACTTGACGAGCAGGAGCAGGCAGATTTCTACGACACTGCAATGGAAGCAACTTGGGATCTGGATTGGTTCTGCGGCTATTTCTGGTGGGATTGGAAAGCTATCCTGCCGCCAATAGAGAAAGCCAAAGAAAACCGTGACTTCACAGTTTATGGCAAGCTTGGCGAAGAAGTGCTGAAAAAGTGGTACACAAAAGATTGATATGTACAAAAATACGGACTGTTTATCATTGGATAAACAGTCCATTTGTTTTTATATGCGTTGGTGAATGACGGGCGAATGTATGCGTGTCGCCGTCCCCTATATTTACGATTTTTGCGTATGGGCGACCTGAGGTCTCCAGTTAATTATATTTTTTACATACTAAGCAGTACAAATAATCGTACTCTTATCCAACCGCCGCAGGTATTTTTTCTTTTCCTCGTTTAACAATGACAGGGTATTCCTTGAAAATATGTCTGCGTATAAAATTATCCGCAAGCACACCAATATAGGATAACCCAAACCACAGAAAAGCAAATGGCAGGCATATCTGTCCGTCAAAATTCAGCGGAACTTCCTCATAACTCCATATGCCCATGCCGAGATAGCGGTTTAGATACTCCCCTGCAAGAAATTCTATGGCAGTGATAAATGCTGCCGACACTACAAGCACAGACAGCAGGCTAACTCCTCGCCTGCGCTCGCCATTCATGATATGGATAACCAGCATTGAAGTTCCCCCAAGCACCCCCATTGTGATATGAGAATAACCCCTGTTAAGTATTTCCATGAAGCCATAGCATATTGCACCCACTGAAAAAAGCGTAAGTATCTTATACATCTTTGCCGCCACATTCTCACCGCCCTGTTTTTTTATCGCCCTAATATTAAAATGTACAGAAATCAGAGATTTAAAACCTTGAAGACAAAATAAATTTATGGCAATTTCAAGATACAAAAAAACGGACAACCCAAGCTGTCCGTTTTATTGTACTAATATGATATTTTATACCTGCCAGCTGTTAAGATATTTCTCCTGCTCAGGGGTGAGCTTATCTATCTCAAGCTCCCAGAATTTAAGCTTTCTGTTTGCAACTTCCTTGTCTATCTCATCAGGAACATAAACTATCTTGTCCGTAAGCTTGTCTTTGTTTTTAACAAGATAAGCCGCAGAAAGGGCTTGGATAGCAAAGGACATATCCATTATCTCGGCAGGGTGACCGTCGCCTGCGGCAAGGTTTACAAGCCTGCCTTCGCCGATAACATACAGCCAATTGCCGTTCGGAAGCTTATAACCGTCAATATTGTTTCTTGCAAGCTTGCTTTCAACAGACAGCTTTTTAAGTCCAGCCACGTCTACCTCGCAATCAAAGTGACCTGCGTTACAGAGTATAGCTCCATCTTTCATGTTCATGAAAGCTTTCTCAGTGATAACGTCCTTACAGCCTGTTACAGTAACAAAGAAGTCGCCCACCTTAGCGGCGTCAACCATTTTCATTACCTTGAAGCCGTCCATAACAGCCTCCATAGCCTTTATTGGGTCAACTTCGCAGACGATAACGCTTGCACCAAGACCCTTTGCTCTCATTGCAACACCCTTGCCACACCAGCCATAGCCTGCAACAACAACGTTTTTGCCTGCAACGATAAGGTTAGTTGTTCTGTTTATTCCGTCCCATACAGACTGACCTGTGCCGTATCTGTTATCAAAAAGATATTTGCACTTTGCATTGTTTACAAGCATCATAGGGAATTTGAGCTGACCGTCCTTGTTCATTGCAATAAGACGGATAATGCCCGTAGTAGTTTCCTCACAGCCGCCGATAACGTTCGGTATCAGCTCAGGATATTCATTGTGGATAAGGTTTACAAGGTCACCGCCGTCGTCGATAATGATGTTTGGACCTACCTTGACTACCTCGGATATATGTCTATGATACTCCTCGTCAGTTGCACCGTGCCATGCAAAAACGTTCAAGCCGTCATGCACAAGACCTGCGGCAACATCGTCCTGAGTAGACAGCGGATTGCTTCCTGTGATGTACATTTCAGCACCGCCTGCTGCAAGGACTTTGCAAAGATAAGCGGTCTTAGCTTCAAGGTGGATAGAAAGTGCGACTTTCAGCCCCTTAAAAGGCTGATCTCTCTTGAAATCTTCCTCGACGCTTCTGAGCAATGACATATTCTGTCTTACCCATTCTATCTTTCTTTTACCGCTTTCCCACAAGCTTTCATCTCTTATTTCGCTCATTTTATCAATTCCTTTCGGTTTATTATTCGATCCATATAATAATTATACCCTATTTCTCCCCATTTGGCAAGAGGTCAAAAGCAATTCATTATACTTCGCAAATTTACAGCACGTTCATAAAATTAAATTAAACAATTTCTTGACAAAAAAACAAGGTAAGCGTATAATAATATTATGTGTGCGAATAGTAAAAACGTGCATAAATCATGATTTTTAAGGAGTGTGTACAAATGGACGACGCCAGTCAGAATACGATCGCCCCTCGATTGCAGAGCGGCTCGCCCGTTTGTGGCAGCCTTTTTGTGATCTAAATATCAATTTTAATTGAATAGGACGATCTGTGTTTTGGTAGATCCTTATATTTGTACAGAGTTGGTATAAGTACAATTATTTGTACTGTTGTGCTTATTACCGCTGCTGTTAGGGGGAATATAATGTTTAACACAGTATTGGAGTTGCTCAAAAGCAGAAACTACAAGGCTATCCGTGAAATATTTATGGATATGAACGAAGCCGACGTGGCTGCTCTTTTGCAGCAGTTTTATGACGATCACGAGGTCGAGAAATACGAGCTTCCGTTGCTGTTCCGTCTTTTGAACAAGGACGTTGCGGCTGACGTTTTCGCTTATATGGACAGCGATACACAAATGATGCTTATCAATGCCTTTACGGATAAAGAGCTTCAGGAGATCGTTGACGACCTTTATCTTGATGATACGGTAGATATTATCGAGGAAATGCCTGCAAATGTTGTTGCAAGGATAATCAAGTCTGCTGACGCAGAAACGAGAAAGCAGATAAATCAGATACTCAAATATCCTAAAGACAGTGCAGGCTCTATTATGACCACCGAGTACGTTTATCTTCACAGAAGCTACACCGCCAAGGAAGCTTTGGATTGGATAAGACACGTTGGTATGGTCAAGGAAACTGTAAATACACTTTATGTCACTGAGAACAGAAAGCTCGTGGGCGTGCTTTCACTGCTTGATATCGTAACTGCTGATGATAACGATAAAATAGAGGACATAATGGAGGACAACGTTATTTCCGTTGATACTCTTGAGGATAAAGAGTATGTTGCTTCCATGTTCTCAAAATATGACTTTCTTTCTCTGCCTGTTGTTGACAGAGAAAACCGCATGGTCGGTATCGTTACATTCGACGACGCTATGGACGTTATCGAGGAGGAGACCACTGAAGACTTCTCGAAAATGGCTGCCGTTGCGCCAAGTGACGATTCATATTTCAAGACCTCTGTTTTCACTCATGCGAAAAACAGAATAGCATGGCTTTTGATACTTATGCTGTCGGCTACCCTTACGGGTGCTATAGTAAACAAATATCAGTCTGCTTTTGCGGCTGTTCCTGTTTTGGTATCGTTCCTGTCAATGCTTAGTGGCACAGGCGGAAACTGCGGTTCTCAGACCTCGACCCTTGTTATAAGAGGCATGGCGCTTGGTGAGATAAGAATGAAAGACTTTTTCAAGGTCATGTGGAAAGAGTTCAGAGTCGCGCTTCTTTGCAGCGTCATCCTTGCTATAGTCAATGCTATAAGAATAGTTCTGGTGTATCACGGTGACACATCTGTGGATTGCTACAAGCTTGCGTTCACGGTAAGTATGGCTATCATGGCAACTGTTGTGCTTTCAAAGCTCATCGCCTGTATGCTCCCAATGGCTGCCAAGAAACTTCATCTTGACCCTGCTATCATGGCTGCCCCGCTTATCACCACTATCGTTGACACTTGCTCAACACTGATATTCTTCACATTGGCTACTATCGTATTTGATATAAAATAGAAAAAAATATGGCGGTTATCTCCTTTCAGGCTATCTTCTGCAAAGGTGCGGCCGCCCGTTTTATGGATAAAAAAATTGGATTTTGATTTGAAAGGAAATAGTTATGGCTCAGAATTATGACGTAGTTGTTGTCGGTGCAGGTGCAGCCGGCGTATTCATGGCATACGAATTTGTCAAGCTTGACAAAAACATAAGAGTTTGCATTATTGATCAGGGCGGACCTGTCAGCAAGCGTAAGTGTCCTATAGATGGCAAAAAAGTTAAGTCCTGCATTCACTGCAAGGTATGTTCTATCATGCACGGCTTCGGCGGTGCAGGCGGAATGTCGGACGGCAAATATAACATCACAAACAATTTCGGCGGTGACCTTTATACATTTACCGGCAAGGAAAAGGCTATCGAGCTTATGCAGTATGTTGACAAGATAAACCTTGAAATGGGCGGTCAGGACGCTAAGCTTTACTCCACAACTTCTTCCGACATCAAAGCAATGGCTCTGAAATATGACCTCCACCTCCTTGACGCTCAGGTAAGGCACCTTGGCACTGACAGAAATATGCAGATACTCCAGAACATCTATGACTTTGTCAAGGACAAGATAGACATAAAATTTTATGAAAGTGTTCAGGGTATAACAGGCAAGGAGAACGACTTCACTGTTATCACAGACAAGGACGAGTATCACTGCTCAAACGCTGTTGTTGCGGCAGGTAGAAGCGGTTCAAAATGGATATCTGAGATATGCGACAACTTTGGTATCAAAAGACGTTCAAACAGAGTTGATATCGGTGTTCGAGTTGAGATACCTGCGGCTGTTTTTGAGCATATCACAAGCAAGGTATACGAAAGCAAGATAGTTTACCGCACAAAGAAATACGGCGACCTTGTAAGAACATTCTGCATGAACCCATACGGTGAGGTAGTTACCGAGAATACAAACGGCATCATCACAGTAAACGGACACAGCTATGCTGACCCTGCGCTGAGAACTGAGAACACAAACTTCGCTCTGCTGGTATCCAACACATTCTCTGAGCCTTTCAAGGACTCAAACGCATACGGTGAGTCTATCGCAAGGCTTTCTAATATGCTTGGCGGTGGAGTGCTCGTTCAGCGTTTCGGTGATCTTGTTGCAGGCAGACGTACAAATGAACACCGCTTTGGTCAGACGTTCCTGAACCCTACTCTCAAAGCTACTCCGGGCGACCTGAGCCTTGTTATCCCAAAGCGACAGCTTGACGATATTATCGAAATGATATACGCTCTGGATAAGATAGCACCCGGTATGGCGAATATCGACACGCTTCTTTACGGCGTTGAGGTCAAGTTCTACAATTCAAGAGTTGACGTTGACGAGAACCTTGAAACTGCTGTCAAAGGTCTTTACGTCCTTGGCGACGGCTCAGGCGTTACGCACTCTCTGTCGCAGGCTTCTGCATCAGGAGTATTTGCCGCAAGGACTATTTCAGAAAAATTCAACTGATTTCATATATCACAAAAGCCGCACTGCAAAAAAGCAATGCGGCTTTATTTTTATGCCTTACTCTTCAAGAAGCTTTATATATCCCTCAATGATATCAACGCACTTGTCATAGCTCATGTCGCTGGTATCAAGACACAGATTGTAGTTTTTCGCATTTGTCCAATCCCTGCCTGTGTAGTAACGATAATAATCGCTTCTCTCCTTGTCTGTCTTTTCGATTATCTTGACAGCCTCTTTTTCAGAAACACCATACAGATCGACGATATTCTTGACCGCAGTTTCCATATCAGAATATATGAAAACCTTAAGCACGTCTTTTCTGTCACGGAGGATATAGTCAGCACATCTGCCAACTATTACCGCAGGCTCTCTGTCTGCAAGCTGCTTTATTATCTTCGCCTGATAATTGAAAAGATTTCTGTCAGAAGTAAAGTCGTGATCATCAGGGTCAAGAAGCTCGCCCTTGTAAACTCCGCCCTTTCTCAGAAAAGAACCTTTCAGTTTTTCATCAACAAGCCCAAAAAAGCGTTCATTTATGCCGCTTTCGTCGCTTGCAAGCTTTATAAGCTCCTTATCATAATATTTTATACCCATATCCTCTGACAGCATTTTTCCTACAGTTCTTCCGCCACTGCCGATGCCCCTTGCAATGGTTATGATCCTTGCCATAAAGCTCAACTCCTATTCACCTAAATATGCTTTCTTGACCGACTCATCATTGATAAGATCAGACGCCTTGCCTGACAGAACTATCTTGCCCGTTTCAAGAACATAAGCTCTGTCTGAGATAGCAAGGGCTTTCTTTGCGTTCTGCTCAACAAGCAATACAGTTGTGCCGCTCTTTCTTATGTCCTCGATTATCTTAAATATGGTTGACACAAGGATAGGTGACAGACCCATTGACGGCTCGTCCATTACAACTATCTTAGGTCTTGACATGAGCGCCCTGCCCATTGCCAGCATCTGCTGCTCACCGCCTGAAAGAGTACCTGCTATCTGATTTTTTCTTTCTGCAAGTCTAGGGAAACGCTCGTATATATCCTGAATATCCTTCGGTATATTCTCCTTGTCTTTTCTTGTAAATGCTCCAAGCTTAAGGTTATCAAGCACTGTGAGGTTTTGGAATATTCTTCTTCCCTCAGGAACGTGTGCTATACCCATTTCCACGATCTTGTGTGCAGGAGTTTTTGTAAGCTCCACGCCGTTGAATTTGATAGAACCCGATTTTGCAGAGATAAGACCTGTAAGGGTGTGCAGAGTGGTGGTCTTTCCTGCTCCGTTTGCGCCGATAAGGGAAATGACCTCGCCCTCGTTTACCTCAAAGGAGATACCTTTCAAAGCGGCTATCATGCCATAATTGACGTGCAGATCATTGATTTCCAACATTGCCATTTTACTTACCCCCTTATTCGCCAAGATATGCGGTGATAACTTCAGGATTTTTAAGCACTTCCGCTGTCTTACCCTCGCAGAGGAGCTGACCGAAGTTCAGCACTGACAGCTTTTCGCAGATACCTGAAACAAGGCTCATATCATGCTCGATAAGCAGCACCGTCATATCAAAATTATCTCTTACAAAGCGGATAGTATCCATAAGCTCCGCTGTTTCGTTTGGATTCATGCCGGCAGCAGGCTCGTCAAGAAGCAGCAGCTTCGGCTGTGTTGCAAGAGCTCTTGCGATCTCAAGCTTTCTCTGATCGCCGTATGGAAGTCCAGAAGCAAGCAGGCTCGCCTTATCATCAAGCTCGAAAACCTTCAGAAGCTCCATCGCCTTTGCGTCCATTGCCTTTTCAAGCTTGAAATATCTTGGAAGTCTGAACACGCCTTCAAGGGTGCTGTATTTATAATGATTATGAAGAGCGACCTTTACGTTATCAAGCACTGACATCTCTTTGAAAAGCCTGATATTTTGGAAGGTACGGGCAATGCCTTCACGGTTTATCTCAATAGTGCTTTTGCCTGTGATGTTCTTTCCGTCAAGAACGATTGTGCCGTCTGTTGGCTTATAAACGCCTGTGAGCATATTGAAGATAGTGGTCTTTCCTGCTCCGTTCGGCCCAATAAGACCATAGAGCTGACCTTTTTCTATTGTTATGCTGAATTCGTCAACTGCACGGAGTCCGCCGAATGAGATGCCGAGATTTTTTACTTCAAGAAGTGCCATATCACTCAGCCTCCTTTACTTTTTCACGCTTGAACAAAGCCTTGAACTTAGCAGTATTTGCACTGATAAAAGTCTTTGTTTTTTCATTTGAAGTTATTATCATCATAACGATAAGAACGATAGAATAGATAAGCATTCTGTAGCTGTTTATGCTTCTTAGCATTTCTGGAAGCAGAACAAGCACGATAGCTGCGATAACACTTCCTCTGATACTGCCTATACCACCCAGAACGACGAATACCAAGATAAGGATAGACAGGTTATAGTCGAACTTAGAAGCCTGGAGCGTATAGAAGTTATGAGAATAAAGCGCACCTGCACAGCCTGCAAGGAATGCAGTCAATGCAAAAGTAACAAGCTTATACTTTGTTATGTTAAGACCTACAGACTCGGCTGCGATAACATTATCTCTGATTGCCATTACTGCTCTTCCCGTTCTTGAATATACAAAGTTATAGGCAATGATAAGAGTGATAAGCAACATAACAGCGCCGATAATGAATGTAGAATCGTTAGGTGTGCCGCTGATACCCTGAGGGCCGTTCAGTATAAGCTTTCCGTCAGGCTCAAGGTTAAGATTTGAGAGACTTTTGAGAGAAACGTGAACGCCCTTTGAATCATAGCCAAGGTAAAGTGCTGCGAAAACGTTCTTTATGATCTCACCGAAAGCAAGTGTAACGATGGCGAGATAGTCGCCTTTAAGTCTGAGAACAGGTATTCCTATAAGTATGCCGAACACTGCGGCAATTATTCCGCCTATAAGTATAGCCAAAGGAAATCTGATCCACACATTTTCAATAGTTTCAGAAGTAACGATAGAGAATATCGCACTTGTATATGCGCCAACGCACATAAAGCCTGCCTGACCCAAGCTAAGCTCGCCAAGTATACCAACTGTCAGGTTAAGGGATACTGCAAGTATAGAGTATACACACAGAGGAACAAGAAGTCCTGTGAGCATACTTGAAATATATCCGCCGCTGCTGAGTATCTGCATTACCACAAAGGCAACTATTACCATTGCGTATGTGATAAAGCTTTTTCTGGTCTGCGGCTTAAAAAACTTTGTTTTTGCGCTAGCCCCTTCTTTTTTCACAAAAAACCAATCCTTTCAGATAAAACAGAACTGCAAAGCAAGTCTGCTCGAAAATTTTAAGTTGACTTTTATACCTTTTCGCTGATCTTCTTGCCGAGGATACCTGTAGGCTTGATGATAAGCACAAGTATAAGAACAGCAAAAACGATAGCGTCGGCAAGCTGCGGTGAGATATAGGCACGTCCAAGTATCTCGATAACACCGATAAGGATACCGCCGATCATAGCGCCCGGTATTGAGCCGATACCGCCAAATACCGCCGCAACGAACGCTTTGATACCAGGCATTGCGCCTGTGGTGTTCTGAAGCGTAGGATAAGCTGAGCAAAGCAGTGCGCCTGCAATTGCGGCAAGACCTGAGCCGATAGCGAATGTAAGAGAGATAGTGCGGTTGATGTTTACGCCCATGAGCTGAGCCGCACCTCTGTCCTCAGATACTGCAAGCATTGCACGTCCGCTCTTGGTTTTGTTGATGAACAATGAAAGACCAACTACAATGAGTATAGATACGATTATTGCAACTGATGTTTCTCCGGAAATAACTATCTGTCCGTCAAAAAGCTTGATGCTCGGCACGTTTACAACTGATGTAAAGTTTACAGGCTTTTCACCGAATATAAGCAGTGCGGTGTTCTGCAAAAAGTAGCTGACGCCTATGGCAGTGATAAGCACCGCAAGCGAAGTAGCTTGTCTGAGCGGCTTATACGCCACCTTTTCGATGACTATACCGAGAAGTGTGCAGGCAATAACTGCAAGAACTATGGATAGCCAAGAGTTCAGTCCCCATGTGGTCATGCAGGTGAATATAACATATCCGCCCACCATAATAACATCGCCGTGTGCGAAGTTAAGCATTTTGGCAATACCGTATACAAGCGTATAGCCCAAAGCTATAACTGCGTATATACTGCCGAGGCTTATTCCGTTGATGAGGTTATTAAGAAAACCCATATACAAACATTCCTTCCTTTTGGAATAGACAAAACACAAGATGTAATCACATATATTACATCTGTCCTTGTCATAAACACAATATACAATAAATTATAACATAACCCCGTAGTTTTTGCAACACATTTTAATGAAATAAATCAAAAAAAACCGACAATTTTTCGCAATTGCCGGTTTTTTCATATTAAGCGTACTTTTTGTACGCACTTCATTTCAGCTATTACTGAGCAGTAGAAGCGGCAATGTCATCAGCTGTCAGTGCAGAATATGCGCCGTTCTTGATGATAACAGCCTTAGGGTCCTTAGATACGGCACCGTCTTCGCCCCACTTCATGCCTGTACCTGTAAGTCCGTCATATGAGAAGTCCTTATCAGTGATAGCCTTTTTGAGCTTATCGCAGATATCAGAAGCAGACATATCAGCTGTGATGCCTTCCTTCTTCATGAGTTCTGCAAGTACCATTACACCGTCATAAGCGTCTGCAGCGAACTGGTTAGGTGTTTCGCCCTTGTAAGCGTCCTTATACTTCTTAACGAAGTCCTGAGTTGCCTGATCCTGAGCGTCGGCAGCAAATGGTGTAAGGAGCATTACGCCCTCGCAAAGTGAAGTATCAAAGTTCTTGATAGAAAGAAGTCCGTCAAGACCGTCGCAACCGAAGAATGTTGGGTTGTAGTTAGCTGACTTGCACTGTGTAAGGATAAGTGAAGCCTGCTGATAGTAGATAGGCAGGAACACGAGGTCTGCGCCTGCGTTCTTAGCTGCACTGATCTGAGCTGAGAAGTCAGTCTTGCTGTCCTTTGTGAATGACTGCTCTGCAACGATATCAAGACCCTTAGCCTCAGCCTCGGATTTGAATGTGTTGAAGATACCTGATGAATAAGCGTCAGAGCTGTCGTAAATTACTGCTATCTTTGTAGCAAGCTTGTTTTCTGCGATATAGTCGGCAGAACCTTTACCCTGGTTAGGGTCAGTAAAGCAAACCTGGAAACAGTTATCGTTCTTGATAACGTCCTGAGCAGATGCAGAAGGTGTAAGCTGGAAGATGTTATCCTGCTTTGTCTTTTCAATAACAGCAAGGCAAGAACCTGTTGTAACAGTTCCCAACATTACCTGCATACCGTTATCCTTCAGAGCGTTGTACGCATTTACAGCCTTATCGCCTGAGTCAGCCTCATCGTCCTCGAAAACGTATGAGAGCTTTGTTCCGTTTATTCCGCCTGCGTCATTTACGTCCTTGACAGCAAGCTCGATAGCATTCTTAACAGCAACGCCGTACTGTGCAGCGTCACCTGTGAGCGGACCGCTGCAGCCGATAACGATAGTATCGCTGTTCTTTTTTGCACCGTTTCCGCAACCTGCAAAACAAGAAACTGCAAGGGCAGCCGAAACTGTTAATGCAAGAATTCTCTTGACATTTTTCATAATAATCTCTCCTCTGATCACATATGTCACTGCATATGCTTTTTTTAATAGTATTAATATAACACGCAGAAGCCCGATTTGTCAATATTAAATCTTACAAATTTAACGTTATTTACACTATGTTTATTGTTACAAACAATATGCGTGTTCATAGAAAATTAATTTTATGTATTTTCAGTGAACGGTTTGCAAGTTTTTTTATAATATCCTGCATACATACACCACTGACTTATAAGCTGCATATGATAAAACAGCCACACGAAACCTGTGGCATATGAGATTCAGACAACATAAGGAGTGAACTTATTTGGATATGTTTGACAGTTTGTCGTTAGGCAGGATACTTGCTGACGACACAGAGGATAACACACCTGCCTGCCCTTTTCCGAAAGGAAGATTTCCTGAGGACACGCCGCTGGCAATGGCATATGTGCCTTTTCAGATGTGGGAGAAGCCTTATGAGGCAGATGTAGGACTTTCAAGAGGAACTATCTTCCCGTCCTTAGACAAACCTTTTATAGGAGAGGAGGCTGTAAAGAATGCCAATACTAAGTGAAAAGGAGAGGCTTCTTAGAAAGATACAGGCGTGTAGCTTTGCTCTTGTAGAGGCTAATCTTTACCTCGACAGCCACCCTACCTGCAGAGATGGTCTGGCATATTTTGCACGCCACAAGGCAGAAAAAGAGAAGCTTATTGCGCAATACAATGAGAAATACGGACCATTGACGATCACGCAGAACAATTCGTCCAAGAAATGGGAATGGGTAACATCACCTTTTCCGTGGGAAAGGAGTGTTGACTAATGTGGCAATATGAAAAAAAGCTGCAATACCCCGTTAAGATCGCTAACCCTAATCCTGCTTTGGCTAAGGTCATTATCTCGCAGCTTGGTGGTGCGGACTTTAAAAAGTTGTATACAAGACACACTAACGCAAAAAAAGCCACCCTCAAAGCATCAGGATGGCACTTTACTACATTAAAAATTCACAATCTCAATCGCCGAAATAATTACTATTTTCTGTATATATATGCAAATCAAGATTGCTATATTTATAATCGATATCATCAGTAATTATTACACCTGACAATTTCAAGCACTGTTGTGCTGTAAGATAATCATAATAATCAAATTGTTGACTGTTATAGGAATTTATAAAATTTTTTATGCTTATAGGATCATTAGAACACCCAACTATCTTTATTTCCGGTATATTAAAAATTTGTTCCAAAGCAAGCTGAGTAACTGACTGTACTTTTACCCTTTCATCTGATATCTTTCTAAAATCTTTCAATCTAAATGTTTTGCTCAAACCTTTAAGTTTCCTATATATACAAAGCTCCGTCTTTTCTATAACATATACGAATTCTGAAAGATTGTTACCCAAAACATAAATATTATTATGTCCATTTATCAAACCAAATAAAGCATTAGCATAAATGGAATAATTCTGACTTTTGCTTACTAGATTAGGATAAAATGCCCAAAGCAGCACATTTGTATCGACAAAAATATTTTGGTTAGTTACTGAATTTAAATCAACATTAGAAAGTAACTCCACGCTACACATAGGCACTATTCCTCACCATCTAAAGTTTCTTTAACAGCCATTTCCATATCTACACTGTTATTCTTCACAAAAACGGCGTTATTATAAGAATGCTCAAACGTCCTTTGCCCAAGAGCGGAAATATTCTCCAACTTAATTCTATCATCAACAAGATCTTTCTTTGAGTTAAGCACAAAATAACCAATAAATGCATTAAAAAACATTGTAGCATACAACGTTATTCCAGAAAAATCAAGTGTAATTTTCTCATCGGGGTCACTTATACTCAATATCTGGTTTCTAATAACTACTCCATCATCTGCTGATAGAGCAGTCTTGGTATAATCACTAACTTTTATTAACATAATCAACACCCTCCACATTTAATGCATATCTGTTTAAACTATCTTTTTTTATACTCATACTAAAAAAAGTACCCAATAATTCACTATTTATACTACTAAAAACATCTTTATCATTCCTAATTTTACAGAACGATTTTCCAGATACCATAAGTATTTCGCCATTATTTTTATGTGCAAACTCTTTTAAAAGATCTAATCCAGCTCCTCTTGGATAATCAGTTACACCATTTAAAGTTGAATTACCTTTCTCCCACGCCCATTTTAGAGCCTGTTCATCAGGCCAATTAGTGCCCAAATACTTATTGACGCCAGATGGTATACCAATTCCTATATCATAAATTGAAAAATGAAAATCGCCCTTCGTATCCAGACAACCGCAACAAAACACCGTACTACACTTGCTATGGGTAAACGCATTTGATATTATTTCATATATTTTTGAAACTAAATCCGCTTTTAAATCAGCGGAAATCGTTACTGGAAAAGCAGTAATGATCTTTTCAGACATCTCTAAGCCTTGCTTTTCATCACTTAACGCAATAAAAGGAACGATCTTTTTAGATGATACAATATCACTATGCCAAATTCCACGCACATTATCAAAAATGCCCGTCTTAGTTACAAATTCAATAAATTTATCATTTCTCGTGTTAAACCTAATTATACTAGACACTCCATATAATTTTGATATATATGGTATCGCAGCAATCAGCACAGCATAATGAGGGTGAATATATTTATAATCTTCAAAATTAATCAATACTCTCTTATTTGGTTGTTTTTTTATGGTATTAAAAATTTCTGAAAATTTCTCAATACTTTTCAAACCTTTTCTCAATTCTAAATTCATATTAAACGGTATAACATCATTCATAAAGCTGCTCCCACAGACTAGATAAAATATTGAAACAAAATCCCATAGTTATTATATTATAAATATATTAGAATGTCAAGTTACGATTTTATAACAGAGAGATTACAAAAAAAACAGCCGCCTCAGACCCATAAAAAGTCCGAGACGGCTGTTTCCTTACTCATACAATATACAAAAAACTAAACTTTCTTAGCAAACCCCGTCAAACAGATCCACCCAGCACCGCTCTTGAGCTTGCCCCAAGTCTGACCGTCAACTACCTTTTCGGCTACAATAGTGTAGATAAAGCCGTACTTTGCCATAACACCCTTGACGAGTGCACAGGACACGCCTGCGCCCTTTCTAACGTTCATTCCGCCCTTGTAAGTTATCTTCACCTTGTAGGACTTGAACTTCGCTGTGTGCTTGTTGATCGAACTCGTACCGCTAAGCTTTGCGTTGACCTGTTTTGCTATGTAACCGAACTTACCACTGAGATATGGTCCCGGACAACCCGTCGCCTCAAACCATTTGTGCATTGTAAGATTACCGCTGGTGTTGCCCGTGTAGTTGAGCTTTTTGATACCATTACGCTTGCAAATATCCACACACAGCTTTATCAACGCAGCCATAGCCTTTTTGCTGACGTGCCAATTCGGTTCACCACTGTCATTTGCTACCTCGATAGTCACAGCACGCATATCATTAGCACGGTTGGAACTGCACCAAGACCTGTACTTTTCGTCCACCATTACGCCTACCTTGCCGTTGCTGTCGATACAGTAATTACAGCTGCCGCCACGAGCCTGTACAGACGTACAGCAGTTTGCCAGCGTTGCATTACCTGCCATGTGATGAATAGTTATCTTGTCGATTTTGTGATCTCGTACATTGTAATGATCTGTCTTGCCCGACCACTTCCAAGAAGCCAACTTTGAATTTCCCATATTATTTCTCCTCCTTAGCCTTTAAAACATCTATTGCCTTTATGAGTACCTGCGGTATCGGTACGCCCATAAGCCCTGCGTTTTCGATTATAGACAGCGTTTCGTTCACCACAAATGCAATGCACACGCAGTCTTTTATGTACCCTGTGCCGAGCATAAGGTCGAGCCGACACGCCACAAGCAGTATGAGCAGTATCATACCCTTGCGGCACAGACCTTTGAAGCCCGCCCTGCTTTCAAGTGCTCCGCTTTTTGACTTGCCTGAGCGGTGGAATACGCCTGCCACTATTATGCCTGTTGCATAGTCTATCACCATAAAAATGATAAGCGTAGTCATGGCGCTTGTCCACCCTCCAAAAAGAGCGGCAATGCCGCCCCCGATAGTTCCGATAGCGGCTAAAACCGCTGTTTTTATGTTTGTCATGTCTTACTCCTTTATCTCAAAAGCAAATCTGCTTAACAGATATTTCTTATTATTGAGCAGTATAGTTTGCGTAGGTACAGCATAGTCACTGTTATTATAGCTATCTGATATACCCTGTATATGAGAAAGTATATGATACACATTTGTAAAACCTTTGTTTAAATCAGTAGAAACTACAGGAGCAAGTGAAGTCACCGATTTCTGCTGACAAAAATATCTATAAGGAGTAGATTTAATAGTAGCCCCATCAGTGAATACTGTATATAAGCGAATATTATTATCAGCACAACTTGTGGCCATTCCTATTTCGGTTTCTCCTGTTTCATAGTTAGTTACTTCACCAATTATTATATTTATACCAGGTCTACTAGTGGTATTACTGTCTATACCCATAGCAACTAGGTCATTTTGTTTGTAAATGACCCAACGTCTAGGATCTCCAGTACGAGGTGCAGTACTTACACAAGGACAAGTTAATGCTTGTGTCCTCAAGTCACACCAGCCAAAGTTACTATTTGTATCAGAAAATTGCCCTCTTAAAAACAGCTCATCTGTTACCCAAAGCTGAAAGGTGACATCTTGGGTATCAATACTCGCATTATCACCCTCGAACACAACTTTCTTAAAGTCATAGACCTCGATAAGCTTCTTGACTAATCCTCTCAGTCCGTCTGTTCCCTCATATATTTTCATCTTCGACCGCCTCCGCTATG
>OMGH01001137.1_pt1 | contig 17711 bp, 14 predicted proteins | sample 1645841 | NCBI WGS metagenome assembly OMGH01 (sample SAMN00849584, study PRJEB25192) | human gut metagenome
AAAAAGATATTTTTCAACATTTTAATGATCGGCAAAAAGCGCTGTATTTCTGCCGATGTGTTTGCTGTACCCTTTTTTCAAGATTAGATAGTTCTTTTTTGCTGTGTGATATATTAAAACCCGTGGGCTTCCATATCGAGGAAATTCACGGGCTTTGTTGCGCTTTTTTTACAGCGCCTTGTCTGCTATTGCAAAAAAATTGACGGCACTCACACTGACCCGCCCCCTGTCAAGTAGACAGCGCAAAAAACAAAAATATTCTATGTTGTGACTAAAAGCAGTCTGTGCAATTTGTGCAGGCTGCTTTGTTGTTAGCAAATGGCAAGCACCGACCAGCTAAGCAGCATACGCTTCATGGTATTCCATAGGTGTCATGCTGCTCAGTTTGATCTGGTAACGCCTTGTGTTGTAATAGGTTATGTATTCCTCTATCGCTGAAATCAGTTCGGTCTTATCCGTAAACTTGCGAAGATAATACATCTCCGATTTTAAGATTCCCCACCAACCCTCCATTGGTCCATTGTCGATGCATCTCCCAACACGGGACATACTTTGTATCATTCCTGCATCAGTCAGTTTTTGATGAAATAATTTGTTGGTATACTGAAAGCCACGGTCACTGTGGAAGATTGGGTGAGCATCAGGATTCAATCGAACAGCTTCGTCAAATGTAGAAAACACAAGTTCGTTGTTATTGCTTTCCATAATTTTGTATGTTACAATTCGTCTGTCATACAAATCAAGAATTGCGCTGAGATACAGTTTTCTGATCTCTGTTCCTACGTAATATTTAAATTCAGTTACATCTGTAAGCCATTTTTCGTTCGGCTTATCTGCGTGGAAATCTCTGTTCAGAATATTCTCCGCTGTGATTTGCGGCGTTGATGGAATATATGTATTCTTCTTGACACGGGTAACAGATTTCAGATGAAGAATCTGCATCAGTCTGTAGATGCGCTTCTTGTTGAAATGTACATCATGCTCACGGTTGATCACGACCGTCATCTGACGATAACCTAAGATGCCGTTGCGCTCCTCATAGTGCTGTTTGATCCATTCTACAAGCTGCTCATTGATCTGCTGGCTATGGCTCGGTGTCCGATGCAGCCACTTGTAGTAAGCCGAGCGTGCAACGTGTACAGCAGCGCAGAGCTTCTGAATCGGATAATGCTCTGCTTCATTCATGTATTTGATTGCAATATACTTGTCCACGTTTCGTACTCCGTTCAGTGACCGCCCCCTCTCAGCTCCCTGAGTTTTTTTAACAGTTTAATTTCCATTTCCTGATCTTTAAGCTTTGCTTGTAATATCTTGTTCTCCATACGAAGACGATCAGCTTCTGTAAGGTCTTCTTGTTTTTTGATTTTCCTCGATGGTCAATCAGTCCTTCTACACCATTTATTTCATATTTCCTTACCCATGAATATATCTGTTGATAAGAAATATTATATTTTTCAACTGTCAGGGTGTAGTTCTTATTATTTTCAATGCAGAAGGCAACAATTTCCGCACGTTCTTCCCGTGTGGTTTTTCTACCTTTGTTCATGGCAAGTCCTCTTTCTGAGCGTTTATGCTCTTTAAATCTCTTGCCATTATTATACCATGAAATCCATCTTCTGAGGACAATATCCGTTGAGATTTTATACTTTATACATATTTCTGTTAAGCTTCCTTTTCCATTGAGGTAATCTTCTACTGCTGCTTCTTTTATTTCATTGGTATAGTGTCGATACGGTGATGCCTTTGCAACGGATTCGATTCCTTCGGTTTTAGCTCGGCATACCATTCTTTTCATCGTTGTAGCCCCTATGTTGTATTTTCTGGCAATTGCCTTGTATCCACCTTTACCATCGAGGTATTCCTGTACTGCTGCAACACGTTCTTCACTTGTAAGTGATTTCTTCTTTGACATAAAATAACCCCCTTTAGAGTTACACCATTTTATTATTTCATGTGTCTACTCTAAGGGGATTATATCAACGAGTACCGCCAGTTATCCTATTCTTCTTCCTTTTTGATCTTGAAAATAAGCCTCATTAAACCTGATATGACCTTTGGACTTTTTACAACTACAACTTTCATAAGTATTACCTCCCGAATAGTTATAGTTTATATTATTCAAAAATCAAAAATCGGTTACCATTTTTGACTGTACTGACAGCAGATAACCACTTTTGAATGATATCTCAGCGTATTTTCTATCCTGCCCATCAAAGCCTTTCACCACGTTTGATATGCCAAGTGGAAAAGCATTGGTCAGCAGACAGTCCTCTACTTCATATTTCGCACCCTTTATGGTCAGACCCTCTACCTTATCGGTATATGCCACCAGTGAGAACGAAAAGCCCTCACGGTCATATATCCTGTAACTTCCTGCACGATAAAGCCGAATTATCTCTCTGTCAGCGGCTATCATTCCCTCACCGCCACAAGATAAAATATATCCCAGAGATTGAATATTCCCAAGTAAGTGGTCTACTCGTCCGCCTGTTGCACCGAATATGAGAAAATCATCACAACCCGACTCAAAGCCCTGCTTTATGGCAAGCATAAGGTCGGTATCGTCCTTTTCAGAGGGAAAGATCTCGATATTATCAAAAACAGGTTTTTCAGCAGAATCAAAATCGCCCATAATAATGTCCGACTTCACGCCCACTGCCTGTGCAAGCTTATAGCCCTTGTCAGCGGATATCACAAGAGAATCGTCGATAAAAGACTTATATTCTGCCACACACTGAGCCGACACCGCTTCACCGCCTGAAAAGATAGTGCATTTCTTAGTCATTTTTGTATTCCCACTCCTTAAGCTGCTTTGCCTGCTCGTACATTTCCACATAACTTTCATGCCTTGACTTTGCGATCTCGCCATTTTTTACCGCCTCTATGACCGCACAGCCCTTTTCCTTTGTGTGGCTACAATCAGGAAATCTGCACTTGCCCTCGTATTTCTGAAACTCAGGAAAACAGCCTGCAAGCTTGTCCTTGAAAATAATATCATATCTGTTGGTATCAAACGACGAAAAGCCAGGGGTATCGGCAATATAACCACCGCCCTCCAGCTTGTAAAGCTCTACATGGCGTGTGGTGTGCTTTCCTCTGCCAAGCTTTTTGCTTATCTCGTTGGTGGCAAGCCCCAATGCAGGGAACATATTATTGAGCAGTGACGATTTGCCAACGCCAGTGTTTCCTGTAAATGCCGACAGCTTGCCCTCCAGCACTGCCTTAACAGCTTCACTGCCCTCGCCGGTGGTATTGTCTACCTGAAAGGTCTTTATCCCTGCACCCTTGTATATGTCCACAAGCTCGTCACAGCTTTCCTTGTCTATCTTTGTAAAGACTACCACAGGCTCTATTTTTTTGAAAACAGCTATTGCAATAAACTTATCAAGCAACAGCAGATTAGGTCTTGGTTCACAGGTAGACGAAACGAACACAAGCATATCAAGATTTGCAAGAGGCGGTCTTATAAGCAATGAGCGTCTTTCCTCTATCTTCTCGATAACTCCGCTTCCGTCGTCCTCCAATGAAAATTCAACTCTGTCGCCGCCTACAGGAGAAATGTTCTTTCTTCTGAATACTCCTCTTGCCTTACATTCATAAATGCCGTCGGAGGCTTCTACATAGTAGATGCCTCCGATAGCTTTAACGATTATTCCATTCATGAACTACTGACCCTGCTCGTCTGGCTCCTGAGGCCCCGGTGCAGGTGCTTCAGTAGTGGTAGTTGTAGTAGTTGTTGTGGTCGTAGTTGTAGTAGTTGTGGTCGTTGTCGGAGTAATGTCGATCAGACCGCTTTCATTCAGGCTTCCGCTAAGAGTAGCTGTCTGCTTATCATAATCTACGTCATATACTGCATAACGGCACTTCTGCTGATTCTCGTCATTTGTGATGAAGATAGTCAGAGTTTCTGTCTTCTTGCCCTTTACAGTTACATTTACAGAACCGCCTGCAACAGATTCTCCACTACCGATCTTCTGTGTATATGCAACGTTGCCGTTATTGTAGATGTCTATAGAATATGAGCCGTGGATACCACTTGGGAGTGGCAGTGAGAATGTTACCTCAACAGGTGAAGTTTCTCCGGTCGAAACGTAAATAGTAACAGTTGTGTCACGCTCAACATATGTGCCTTCATCTGTATCCTGCTCGATGACCTTGCCCTTATCGCCCTCATGCTCGATCTCCTTGACCTCAGCCTTGAGCTTGTTCTCCTTGAGCATTGCAACTGCCTTTTCTTCTGTAAGACCTACAACGCTTGGTACTTTGACTCTTGTTTCAACAGGACCCTTACTTACAAACAAAGCAACAGTCGCACCTACGGCATACTGCTCGCCTGCTGCCGGCTGTGTTTTCACAACAAGACCTGAAGCTATATCCTCAGACCATATATCTCTCTTAACGACCATAAATCCTGCAGCCTTAAGCTCGCTTTCAGCCACAGTGCCGTCTTTCTTCACCATGTCAGGGATAGTTGCCATTTTTTTGCCCTTACTTACAGTAAGTGTAACCGTGAAGCCTTCCTTAACAGACTTTCCTGCTGCCTGACCCTGGAATGTGATTATTCCCTCGTCATACTGGTCATTATACTCTTCGGTAATATCAAATTTAAGCTTATCCTTATAATCCTGCTCAACCTGAACGATATTCTTGCCCACAAAGTTTGGCAGTGTAACTGTGCCTGTGTGCATACCGTTTGAACCGCTGAATGACTTGAATACAACTCCTACGATAACGAACGCTGCAATGATAACTACTGCAACTGTCACAGCAAGGAGTATCGGAACAACGTAAGAACGCTTCTTTTCTTCCTCTTCTTCCTCGTCATCGTTTTCTTCGTCATCGTCCTCATATTCTTCATCGTCGTCATAGTTCTCACTATGCTCATCGTCAAAATATTTGTTATTGTTATCAGCCACAGGGATAGGAACAGGGCTGTTCTTATATCCGAAAACAACAGATGGATTGAGCTTGAACGTGTCTATGTCCTTTATCATCTCTGCTGCTGACTGATAACGTCTTGCAGGATCTCTCTCCATAGCGTGCATAACTATTTCTTCAAGAGCCTCCGGGATAGAAGGCATGATCTCTCTTGGCGGAACCGGATCCTCCTGCATATGCTTGAGAGCGATAGCCACAGGATTTTCACCGTCAAAAGGCTTTCTGCCTGTGAGCATCTCATATAGCATAACGCCTACAGAGTATATGTCAGATCTTTCATCTGTCATATCGCCCCTTGCCTGCTCAGGTGAGATATAGTGAACAGAACCGATAGTCTTGTCAGAAAGTGTCTTTCCGTCGATCCTTGAAAATCTTGCGATACCAAAATCCATGACCTTGATAGTTCCGTCAGGGAAAAGCATTATGTTCTGCGGTTTGATATCCCTGTGAACGATACCCTTATCATGAGCGTGCTGCAAAGCACGGAGTATCTGAGTTACAAAGTGCAAAGCGTCTTTCCACCTAAGTACACCCTGCTGCTCGATAAACTCTTTAAGGGTGATGCCGTCGATATACTCCATAACGATAAACTGTATCTCGTCAGAAAATCCCACGTCATATATCTTTACGATATTAGGGTGAGAAAGTACAGCGATAGCCTTGCTCTCGTTTCTGAAGCGTCTGAGAAATTCCTCATTCTGTGAAAACTCAGGCTTAAGTATCTTTACCGCAACAGTACGGTTTTCCATAACGTCAACTGCCTTATAAACGTCAGCCATTCCGCCCACGCCGATAAGCTCGGTTATCTCATATCTGCCGTCTAGCTTTTTGCCGATATTAGAATCCATGTAATTCAACTCCTATATTATTCATGTTTTATTGTCATTCCATTAATTTGCTATTACCGCAGCAGTAATATTATCTTTACCGCCGCATTCGTTTGCGAAAGCAATAAGCTGTTTTATAGCCTCGTCAAGATTATTGCCAAACACAGTTTCATATATCATATTGTCTGTGCAATAATTGGTCAGACCGTCAGAGCAAAGCAGCACCGCAAAATTATCATTTTCTTCAAGCTCGAAATAATCGACCTCAACATCTGATTCAACGCCCACAGCCTTTGTGATAACGTTTCTCATATGATGATTTTTCGCTTCTTCTTTGGTTATCTGACCCGATCTATAAAGCATTTCCACATAAGTATGGTCAGTGGTTATCTGAGCTATACCGTCCTTGGTAAGAAGATATCCACGGCTGTCGCCCACGCTCACCATATAGACGGTCTTATCCACCACCAATGCCGCAACGCAGGTAGTACCCATACCGTTTTTGTCAATATCCTCCTTGCTCTTGCCATACACGATCGTATTCGCATAATGCACTGAGGTGAGCATAAGATTTCTTATGGAATTTGGTTTCATATCTTTTCGGAAATTTTCCTTGATACGTTTTACTACCGCGTCAATGGCAAGCTGACTGGCAACTCCGCCTGATGACGCTCCGCCCATACCGTCACAGACCACCGCAACGGCAACATTGTCAGCAAGAAATTCAGCATGCACTCTGTCCTGATTTTCACTGCGTTTTTTTCCGATGTCTGTATCAGACGCTATAAACAAGCGATTCACCACCTTTTATCAGATCTCATATTCTCGTCTTAGCTGACCGCAGGCAGCGTCTATATCCGCACCCAAGGTCCGCCTCACAGTAGCGTTTATCCCAAGCTTCTCCAGATATCCTCTGAATCTGTTGGCTGACTTTCTGTCAGAATGATAATTACGCTCCTTTATCTTATTAACAGGGATTATATTCACATGACAGACAAATCCGCCCAGAAGCTCCGCAAGCTCCCTTGCGTCCTCCATAGAATCGTTATGCCCGTCTATCAAAGCATATTCAAAAGAAATTCTCCTGCCTGTTACCTTAAAATAGTATCGGCAGGCGGCAAGAAGCTCGTTGATATCATACCTGTCATTAACAGGCATGATATCGCTCCTGCTCTTATTATTGGAAGCGTGCAAAGAGATAGACAATGTTATTCCAAGCTTTTTCTCTGCAAGCTCATATATCCTCGGCACAATGCCGCAGGTAGACACTGAAACGTGCCTTAGCGACATATTAAAGCCCTTTGGACAGGACAGCACTTCAAGGAAATTCACCACATTATCAAAGTTATCCATAGGCTCGCCTATTCCCATAAGCACCACGCCTGATATCTTTCTTCCGCTGTCACGCTCAGAAGCGTATATCTGTCCCAGAATCTCCGAGGAAGTCAGATCACGCTTGAAGCCTGCAATAGTTGACGCACAAAAGCGACAACCCATTTTGCAACCCACCTGAGTTGACACGCAAATGGTGTTTCCGTAGTTGTATTCCATTATTACGGATTCCACATGATTTCCGTCCTCAAGCTCATATAGATATTTTACAGTATTATCGGTATGAGATTCAAGCTTTTTTGACACAAATAGTGATTTTAAACAAAATTTTTCATTGAGCAGATTGCGTAATTGTACAGATAGATTAGTCATTTCATCAAAACTTGACACTCGCTTTACATGAAGCCAATCAAATATCTGCCCTGCACGGAACTTCTTTTCTCCAAGCTTTAGTATCTCGGCTTCCAGCTCGTCAGGCAGAAGCCCCAATATATCTATTTTTCCATTATCATCAAATGCTACCAAAAGATCACCTCAGCCTGATAAACTTAGCAATAAAAAATCCGTCTGAATTATATTTTGCAGGTGTGATAGACATTCTGCAAAGACCGCTGTCGCTACCGAAAGCCTCGCCTAGCGGTGTAGGCTCAAAATCAGGGTGTTCAGCCAAAAATCTGTCTGCCACCTCATCATTTTCCGCCCTTGACAGCGTGCAGGTAGAATACACCAGCGTTCCGCCGACTTTTACATACTCCGCTGACGTTTTCAGTATATCATACTGTATTTCAGGAAGTCTGTCGAAATCTGAGGGTTCTTTATACTTTATCTCAGGTTTTCTTCTTATTACACCAAGCCCCGAACAGGGTGCGTCGCAAAGCACTTTGTCAGCCTTTGGCATTTTCTCGTCATAGACCTTTGCATTGTTGACACCTGCGCTTATGCAGTCAAGCCCAAGCCTTTTGGCACCGCTTTCAATAAGCCCTGCACGATTTCTATGCAGATCAAAAGCAAGCACTCTGCCCTTGTTGTTCATACGCTCGGCAATTGTAAAGGTCTTTCCACCAGGTGCGGCACAAAGGTCAAGAACTGTATCGTTCTCCTTAGGATCAAGCGCCGCACAGCAAAGCTGGCTTGAAAGATCCTGAACGTGTATCCTGCCCTCTTTGTAAGCCTTAGTATGCTCCACCGCTCCTGCACCGCATATCCTTATGCAATCAGGCAGGACGGACAGCCTTTCAAATGTAATGCCCTCCTCAGCGAGCATATCCAGTGTGCTTTCAAGAGAATGAAAGACCGTGTTCACTCTTGCGGTGACAGGTGCCTGTCCCACAGAGGTTTTCAGCATTTCAAGGCAGATGTCCTTACCATATTCCCTTGTCCACTTCTCCGTCAGCCATACAGGTGCGGAGTATTCTATAGAAAGCTCCTCGGTAGCATTTCTGCCCTTTGGAAGCTTTTTGTCGTTTCTTATAAACTCCCTTAGCATTGCGTTCACAAATCCGCTTGCCGCAGGATTTCTGTTTTTCTTTGCAAGCTTCACAGACTCGTCCACAGCCGCATTGTCAGGAACAGAGTCCATATATAAAAGCTGATAAAGACCCATTCTCAGTATAACTCTGACCTCAGTACCAAGCTTATTCTTAGGGTTGCGTGAATATTCCCGAATAATGCTGTCGAGAGTTATCTGTCTTTCCAAAACGCCGTAGAAAAGCGCTGCGGCGAATTTCTTGTCCTGAGTTGAAAGGTCTGACCTTTCAAGACCCTCGTCAAGAAGTATATTTGAATATGAGCCGCTGTTTTCAAGCCTTGTAAGCAGCCTTAAAACCGTTTTTCTGGCGTTTCCCATAGTTCCTCCGAATTATCCCAGCACAGTGCCGTTCTCGATATGTCTGCCTCTGAGAAAATCAGAGGTATCCATTCTCTTTGAGCCTTCAGCCTGCACCTGAGTAAATCTTATGACTCCGTCTGAGCAGGCAACGGAAAAGTCGCTGTTATCCACCACAGTGCCCGCAGGCTTTCCGCAAGGCTTTGTGGAAGCTATCTCAGATCTATATACTTTCAGCCTTTTGCCCTCAAGCACTGTAGTAGCGCATGGCCAATCAGACAGACCGCATATCTGCTTGTGTATCTTTCTCACAGGCTTTGTGAAATCTATAGGGCAAAGCTCCTTTGAGAGCATTGGTGCATAAGTCGCAAGGCTCTCGTCCTGCTTAACAGGGGTTATCTCGCCCTTATCGAGCTTTTCAAGGGTATCAACAAGCACCTCTGCACCCATTTCAGCAAGTCTGTCAAAAAGCTCAGCGGCTGTTTCGTTCTCGCCAATAGGAGTAGACTTTTCCACAAGGATATCTCCCGTATCCATGCCCTCTCCCATAAGCATCGTTGTAATTCCAGTTTCAGCTTCGTCATTAAGCACAGCCCACTGTATCGGACCTGCTCCACGATATTTGGGAAGCAGCGAGCCATGGACGTTCACACAGCCAAGCCTTGGTATATCAAGCACCGACTTAGGGAGCATTTTTCCGTAAGCCGCAACCACGATACAATCAGGGGCAAGGTCATTGATAATTTTAACATACTCCTCGCCGTCTTTTTTAAGGCTCTGAGGCTGATAAACTGTTGTGTCATGCTCCTGAGCCAGCACTTTGACCGGCGGCGGGGTAAGCTTATAGCCTCTGCCCTTTGGCTTATCAGGCTGAGTGAAAACAGCCTGCACCTCATATCCGCTGTCATAAAGCTTTTTCAGCGTTGGTACGGCAAAATCAGGCGTACCCATGAAGATTATTTTCATTAGTCCTCGACCTCTACAAATTCTTCAACTATCTCAGTAAACAGATGACCCTCAAGGTGTGCAAGCTCATGGCAAACGCACTGTGCAAACAGTTCTGATACTTCCATTTCGTACCACTTGCCGTGTCTGTCCTGCGCCTTGAACTTAACTCTCATAGGTCTTGTAACATAGCCCCACTCGTTCGGACATGAAAGACAGCCCTCCAGAACTCTCTGCTTTTCCTCGCTCTGCCATGTTATCTCAGGGTTGATAAGCTCGTAAACCTTATCATCGATTATTATAACGACCACTCTTCTCAGCTTTGCCACCTGTGGACCTGCAAGACCAACGCCGTTGGCGTTTTTCAGGGTTTCTGTCATATCGTCAAGAAGCTGACCCAGCTTGTCGTCAAATTCTGTAACAGGCTTGCAGACCTTGTGAAGAATCTCGTCGCTCTTATTAAGTATTTTTCTGAGTGCCATTTATTTAACTATCCTTTCTTAAAGCCCGATATCGCCGTTTATGTCGGCATAGATACGAACAGTCTGATAATCTTTATTTTTATAGAACTCGCCCAGAACGTGCTTTATCATCTCACGAAAATCCGCTGTATTGCGTGTTTTCAGGATAAGTCTGTACCTGTAGCGATTATTTATCATTTCAAATGTGCAAGGTGCAGGGCCCAGCGCTCTGAGGGGAAAATTCACCTTGTGCTGTGAGATATACTCTTTTATAAGCTGAGTCACCCAACGTGAAGCACCTATTACCTTGCTTTCAAGGGGTGCTGAAAATCCTATGACGCATATATCGCAAAAAGGCGGATATGTCAGCGACTTTCTCAGTGCTATCTCCTCTTTATAAAACTCATCATAATTTTGCTCTGCCGCAAGGTTCAGCACATAATGGTCAGGCACAAAGGTCTGAATGTATGCGACCCCTGGTTTATCTCCTCTGCCGCTTCTTCCTGCGACCTGAGTGAGCAGTGAGAATGTTCTCTCATAGCTGCGAAAATCCCCTGTGAACAGTGCCTTGTCAAGGGATATGACACCCACCATTGTGACGTTCGGGAAATTAAGTCCCTTTGCTATCATTTGAGTGCCGAGCATTATATCATACTCGCCTTTCTCAAACGCCTTGAAATTCTCCTCATAGGAATATCTCGAAGAAGTGGTATCAGCGTCCATTCGCAGCAGTCTTGCCTGCGGAAAAAGCCTTTCAAGCTCGTCCTCCACACGCTGAGTTCCCACGCCGCTTGATTTGAGCCGCTGTGAGCCGCACTGTGGACAGTGCTCTATATTATCCATGGTATATCCGCAGTAGTGGCACATATACCTATCGTTTTTCTTGTGATAGGTCAGGGGTATATTGCAATTAGGGCAAGCCACAGGCTGACGGCAGTCCATGCAGGTGATATACGTTGTATAGCCACGCCTGTTTAAAAGCAGGATAGCCTGCTCTTTTTTCGCAAGCACTTCTGTGAGCTTATCACACATAACACGGCTGAGCAAGCTGTCATTGCCCTCTGCCGCTTCCTCCTGCATATCAACTATCTCAACTGCCGGCAGGGGCGACTTTGAATATCTGTTTTTAAGCTCAAACAAGTGATATCTGCCCTTTTGAGCGTAATAAAAGCTCTCCAGCGACGGAGTTGCAGAAGCCATCAACAGCACGCAGTTATTATATCCGCACCGCTGTATGGCAACATCTCGTGCATGGTATCTAGGCGTTGAGTCCGACTTATATGACGGCTCGCCCTCCTCGTCCATGATGATTATTCCCACGTTGGTGACAGGAGCAAATATTGCACTTCTTGTGCCAATAACTATTCTTGCTTCTCCACGCATTACACGTTTGAACTCGTCAGTACGCTGTCCCAACGACAATGACGAGTGCATAACGGCTATCTTATCACCGAAAAGTGACTTGAATTTGCCGAGCATTTGTGGTGTAAGTGATATTTCAGGAACGAGCATGACCGCTGTTTTACCCATATCCATAACGCTTTTTATAAGCTTTATGAACACAGAGGTCTTGCCACTTCCCGTAACACCGTAAAGCAACGCACCTGCGGGCTTTTCAGCTTTTATAAGCCCCATTATGCCCTCATATGCCGCTGATTGTTCATCATTTAATATGATATCGTCAGGGTCCTGCCTTTCGCCAAGCTCGCCTATGGCGTCACGCATGACTTCATATTTATACTGCACGATAACTTTCTTGTCAGCAAGCCTTTTTAATATGCTTGAAGTGCAGTTGGTCATATAGCAGACCTCTTTCACAGAGGCACAGCCGCCCTCCTCAAGAAGCTTCACCACAAGGGTCTGCTTCGGGGTAAGAGTGGTCTGTATCTCCCCTGACACATACTCGTCAGAAAGCCTTACCATGCTGACATTCTCATCACCGACTTTTCTTTTCAAAGCGTCGCTGATCTCAACATAGCCCTTATCCACAAGAGAATCCACAGTTTTCTTCTTTCGTGGGTCATTATGCACGTCAAGAAAGCTGTCTATCTCCCTCTGACTTTTTGCACATCGGAGAAAGTCCACCACATTTTTCTCATCTTCATTTAAAGTATCCTCGTCAATGTAGGTATTGACAAGGCTGTAATGCTGTGAAAAAGTGTAGGAAAAGCCTGTAGGCACAACGGATTTGTAAGCGTCATAATAGGTGCAGAAAGTGTTTTCTTTCAGCCACATTATTATCCTCATCATTTCCTCGGTGACAAGGCTTTCCCCGTCCACCACTGAAATAACAGGCTTCAGCTTATCGTTATACTCAGCTTCCGTATACGTTCTCGCAACAAATCCTACGGCTTTGCGGTTTCCTCTGCCAAAAGGCACAAGCACACGCACTCCGCTTTTCACTTTCTGAGCCAGCTCCTCCGGCACACTATAGCTATACAGTGCGTCAAAGCTGTATGATGCACGGCTTATTGCAACCTTTGCCACGATAAAAACTCCACGCACAGCCGTACACCTCCCCATAAAAAGCCTCGATTATTTTCTGAGGCTTGGATCCTCGATTATTTTGTATTCGCCATTATAAAGCTCGTCAACTGCTGTCTTTACTGGCTTTTCATCAAGCACCAGCTTGTTGTCAAAAGCGTCGCTCGTGATCTCTCTTGCTCTCTTTGCAACTGCAATAACTAGAGAATAATAGCTTTCATTGTTCTTCAAAATCTGGCTTACGGCCGGTCTAAGCATCATAATTAAGCACCTCGTCAATTAATTTCTTTGTATCATCATTTTCTGATCTGAATTTATCCGCCTTGCCGTCCTCGGCTTTCACGGAGTTCATAACTGCAACAAAATCTTCCACAGCGTCCTCTAGTCCGTCGTTCATTATCACATAATCATAACCGCCGGCTTTGCCGATCTCACCGGCAGCCTGACTTACACGGTCAGCAATAACATCATCAGACTCAGTTCCACGCTTTCTAAGCCGTCTGTCTATCTCCTTAACAGACGGTGGAAGTATAAACATCAGCACAGCTTCAGGAAAGGCTTTCTTCACCTGAAAAGCACCGTTAGTTTCAATTTCAAGTATAACATCTCTGCCCTGCTCAAGATTAGCGAGAACAGGCTTCTTTGGTGTTCCGTAATAATGACCAACATAGCCTGCGTGTTCAAGAAATTCACCGCTGTCTATCATTTTCTTAAAGCTGTCATCGCTTATAAAATGATAATGAACGCCGTCCTTTTCGCCCTCTCTGGGCTTTCTTGTAGTGCAGGATATAGAATAGAACACATCTCTGTTTTTAAAGACCTCTGCAAGTATAGTTCCCTTGCCACAGCCTGAGGGAGCTGATATAACAAACAGCTTTGCATTGTTCTTATACATTGTCATCGTCCTCCTCGTCAACAGCGGCACGTCCGCCTACAGTTTCAGGTGCAACTGCCGACAGCACCACATGGTCGCTGTCCATAATAAGCACCGCTCTTGTTCTTCTGCCATAGGTGGCGTCTATAAGAGTACCCTTATCCTTAGCTTCCTGAATGATACGCTTTATAGGCGCAGACTCAGGGGAAACTATGGCAATGACCCTTGCGGAGGACACCATATTTCCAAAACCGATATTAATAAGCTGCATATCTCACACCGCCATTATTCGATATTCTGTATCTGCTCTCTGATCTTTTCGATCTCAGCCTTAAGATCCACCACCATTTTTGTGATAGTGAGATCGTTAGCCTTTGAGCCGATAGTATTTACCTCACGGTTAAGCTCCTGCACAAGGAAGTCAAGCTTTCTTCCCACAGGCTCGTCCGACTTGATAAGCCCTCTGAACTGTGAGATATGGCTTCTGAGCCTTACTGTTTCCTCGTCTATTGCCACCTTGTCGGCGAAAATAGCCACTTCTGTAAGTATCCTCTGCTCGTCTATGTCCTTATCGCCGAGAGTTTCCTTTATCTTTGCATAAAGTCTTTCTCTGTAGCTTTCAGTAACGCTAGGTGACTGATCTTCTATCTTGCCCACAGTTTCCTCGATATAATCAAGTCTGCCGCTGATATCGTCATACATCTTGACGCCCTCAGTTTCACGCATCTGAACAAATCTGTCCAACGCCACCTGAGCCACGTCCCTGACCTCGTTCCAGATAACTTCCTCATCATCTGTTTTCTTCACAACTGTGAACACATCAGGAAGTTTCATGATATGTGACAGTGTGATATCGTCATCAAGGTCAAGTTCGTCTGACGCACCTCTCAGTGCGTCAAGATAGCCCTTTGCAACAGCCTTGTTAAGCTCTATCTCAGCGTCAGTACCCTCTTGATTATAGATAGAAACGGAAGCCTCTACCTTACCACGGGAAATACCGCTTTTAAGAAAGCCTTTCAGCTTTTCATCAAGATAGCCGTAGGCTCTCGGAGTTCTCGAAGTAAATTCATAATATCTGTGGTTTACAGAGCGTATCTCAACGATTATCTCTCTGCCATTTGCCACGATATGCTCTCTGCCGAAACCGGTCATGCTTTTTATCATAGCATACCCGTCCTTTCATATAATAATATTTATGTTATCCGCTTGGTACTTAACATAGTACATCAAATTATATTATAACATCAAGCTCCGTAAATAGCAATAGTTTTTCACATTTATTTAAAATTATATTTACTTAAAATTTATATATTCTGAAATATGTCCAACAGTGACGAGCCGATATAGATATGAGGGTATTTTTCAAAATCTTCCTTAGTGGTAGAGCCGGTTGTTACTCCTGCAAAATCCACACCTGAATTGAGTGCAGTTTCAGCGTCGATGTAGCTGTCGCCTATATAAAGCACGTCAGATTTATCCGCACCGAAACGCTCTATTATCAGGTCAAGTCCCTGCGGGTCAGGCTTTGCCCTTGTGACGTCCTCGCCGCCAACTATGATATCCACAGGCAAAGAGCCTGCCTGCTCATTGAAAGTATTGACTATCCTATAGCGATATTTCGTGGAAACTATGCCGACTTTTACCCCTGCGTTCTGCAAGGTCTGCAAAATTGCGATAGTATCGTCATAAAAATATGTTTTCTTAACCATTACCTCGTCTGCCTTTTTTACATACGCCTTGCGCATATCCTCACGCTGAGGATTGTCAGGCATATCTGTCAGCAGGTCGAAAGCGTCAACAAGGGTCATGCCTATGGTGTTGTAGATTGTCCTGTCGTCCTTTGGCGGATAACCAAACTCTTTCAAAACGTGCTTAAAGCACTCCAGAATACCCTCGGAAGAGTCTGCAAGAGTAAGGTCAAAATCGAAAACAAAATATCTGTATTTGCTCATAATAAACTCCTTTTCAAACAGCAAGGGCAACCCTTTGCGGATTGCCCTGCATTTTATTCAACTGTAACTGATTTTGCAAGATTTCTCGGCTTATCAACGTCATTGCCTCTGAGAACTGAGGTATAGTAAGCGATAAGCTGCAAAGGAACCACTGTCAGCATAGGCATGAGCAGATCGTCTATTGTCGGCAGACCGATCTTATAATCTGCCACCTCATCGTCAACGTTGATATATCCATGAGTAACAAGGACAACGTATGCTCCTCTTGCCTTGACCTCCTTGACGTTGCTTATGGTCTTGTCAAGAAGCTCTCTTTGTGTTGCAACTGCGATAACAGGCATATTGTTCGTTACCAGTGAGATAGTGCCATGCTTAAGCTCGCCTGCGGCATACGACTCAGAGTGGATATATGATATCTCCTTAAGCTTCAATGAGCCTTCCATAGAAAGCGCATAGTCAAGGCCTCTGCCGATATAAAGAAGATTTTCCTTATTTACAAGCTGTGAAGCAACATACTGACAATTATCAGGTGTTTTAAGGACAACTTCAAGCATATTAGGAACGTTCTGAAGCTCTGCTGTAAGTCTCATGCACTCCTCTTTTGAGATAGCTCCGTGAGCGTATGCTATAGCAAAGCTCAGTAGATAGAATACAGAAAGCTGAACGATATATGCCTTTGTGGAAGCTACAGATATCTCAGGGCCTGCATGGGTGTAAAGCACCATATCAGACTCTCTTGCGATAGACGAGCCTTTTACGTTTACGATAGAAAGTGTTTCAGCACCCCTCTCCTTAGCCATTCTAAGGGCTGCGAGAGTATCGGCTGTTTCACCTGACTGTGAAACAAGAATAACAAGATCTCCCTTTGCAATGATAGGATCTCTGTATCTGAACTCAGAAGCCATATCCACTGTAACAGGTACCCTGCCGATCTTTTCAAGCACATACTTGCCCACAAGACCTGCGTGCATTGCAGTACCGCAGGCTACAACGAAGATGTTGTTATAGCCCTTGAGTCTGTCATATGTAAGACCACACTCTTCAAGGTTTGGCATACCGTCAACTATTCTTGGTGTGATAGTTGTTTTTATAACTGTTGGCTGTTCGTGAATCTCTTTGAGCATAAAGTGAGCATATCCGCCCTTCTCAGCGGCTTCCATATCAAAGTCAGCAACGAGCATCTCTTTCTCAACTGGCATTCCGTGAACGTCAAAGAACTCCACCTTGCCATCGTCAAGGACAGCTATCTCGTTCTCGTCAAGAAGATAGTAATTCTTCGTATATTTCAGTATTGCAGGCACATCAGAAGCTATAAAAGCTTCGTCCTCGCCAACTGCAACGATAAGAGGAGAATCCTTTCTTACTGCATATATTCTTCTTGGAAAATCCTTGAATATGATGCCGAGAGCATATGAACCCTCTATCTCAGCAAGAACCTTCTGTATTGTCGCCATAGGGTCGCCCTCATAATAATAATCAAGAAGCTTTGCAACTGTTTCTGTATCTGTCTGAGATTCAAAGATATATCCCTTTTTCAGCAGAAAATCCTTGATAGTTCTGTAGTTTTCAATGATACCATTATGAACGATAGAAATATTCGCATTTCCGTGAGGGTGTGAATTTATATCAGACGGCTCGCCATGTGTAGCCCAGCGTGTGTGTCCTATACCGCAAGTACCGTTGAGCCAGCCCTCTCTTTTAAGCTTTTCTTCAAGGTCAGCAAGTCTGCCCTTTGTCTTTTTTGTCTTGATAGCATCGTTCTCAAAAACAGCTATTCCTGCTGAGTCATAACCTCTGTATTCCAGCTTTGACAGTGAGTCGAGCAGCACCTTTGTACAATCCTTTTTTCCCACATAGCCTACTATTCCGCACATGTATAAGCAACTCCTTTCATTCTCATTTGTTAAAAATCATTAATTTTTTTATATTTTTCCAAACCATATCCACATAAATATAATATATCATAGCATATTTTGCATGAAAAAGCAATAGCAAATGCAAAAATTAGCGAAAAGTACTTGTAGTGCTACAATAGATATTGGACAAAATTAAGAAAAAAGAAAAGAGAGATAG
>OMGH01001161.1_pt1 | contig 17449 bp, 17 predicted proteins | sample 1645841 | NCBI WGS metagenome assembly OMGH01 (sample SAMN00849584, study PRJEB25192) | human gut metagenome
ATAAAAGATGGTATGTTATATTTTAAAAGATATGTTACCGATACGATAAAAGAATGGAGCCGAATCAATGCAAAAGAACAGAGTGATGCTGGTAGCGGATGATATCGACGTAAACAGAGCGTCGTTTCGCGCAATGTTTGAAGAGGAATATGAGGTGCTGGAAGCCGGGGACGGAAATGAGACACTAAAAATTTTAGAAGAGCGGAAAGTGGATATTGTCATACTGGATATGTGTATGCCCGTAAAGAGCGGGAAGCAGGTATTAAAGCAGATGAAGGCAGATCCGAAGCTTCTCGATATTCCGGTCATCGTGAAGACGGTCATCGGCGAGGAGAGAGAACTTGAAATGTTAGAGATGGGGGCGGACGATTTTATATTTTCTCCCTGCGAGCCGGAGGTGGTAAAAAAGCGGGTGTTCAATATCATGACACGCTATGAGACACTGGCGGAGCGGCTTGAGAGCCAGCGGCATTTAAGCACGGTCAGAGAACATCTGCTGTTTCAGGTGGCGCGGACGGTGCGCACGGACGTCGCGGTAATCGAGGAGTGTTACAGAGAAATGACAGGTCAGAGAACGGAAAATAAGTCTGTGGGACTGGAGGATATGTACAGGCATCTGGAGCACATCCGGGAACTGACGGACAGTGTTTTGGACGGGCAGATTGTAGGTGCGGGCGAGAGTGTCTGCGACACCTTTCAGATTTCGGATGTGGTTGCGGAACTGACCTCAGAGTGCAGGACAATCTGTACGGAAATGGGGATTGAGGTGACGGTGCAGGAGGGTGAGATTTTCTGCGAATATCTGGTGGGCGATGTCAGGAGGCTCAAGCAGATCTGGGCAAGACTGCTAAAGAAAGCGTATATCAACGCGCGGCCGGGATGCCGGATTTTTACAGGCTATCGGGAAGTAAGAACGGGGGAGGATGAGCTTGAACTGGAACTTGCCGTGCAGGGCAGCATTGACGGAGGAGAAGACTATCCGCTGATCAAGAGCCTCGTAGAACTTTTGCACGGAACGATGTGTGTGGAAGTACAGGAGGATGCGCAGATTCTCTGCAGGGTGTTCCTGCCTTTCAGAATCGGAAAAGCGATCGGACAGCCCAAAAGTTTTGCGGGGTTAAAGACGCTTCTTCTGGACGACAATGAACTGTCGAGAGATTATCATGCAGCGGTTCTTGCGCGTCTCGGGCTTCCGGTTGACGTGGTGCAAAACGGGGCGGACGCCGTGGCGTATTTAAGGAGAGCCGCGTCTAAGGGCAACGCCTATGATCTGTGTTTTGTGAACTGGTATATGCAGGGCGGTGAGCCGTTTATCCGGTCGGTGCGGGAAAATTTTCCGAAGGGAAGCCTTACGATCTGCTGTTCGACCAATGAGAAGGAACTGGTGGAGTGTCAGATGCTTGCCGCAGGAGTGGATTGTGTGGTGGAGCGCCCGATTTACCAGGAGGGAATGTACCGGTTTTTGACGGAACTGTGCAGACAGGAGAGTGGAAAAAACGGAACCGGATCGGAGAAAATATAATTTTTTATACGGCAGCGAAACTTTTTTGGTGTCCGGACGGTCTAATAGTTAAAAGGAGGTGTGAGATCGTATGTTTTTCTCCGGGAAAAACCATAAGGAACAAAAGATAGAACAGCTTTTGCTGGAAAATTACAACAAATACTATCGTCTTGCCTACAGTTACGTACATCATGAGGCGGATGCCGCGGATATCGTACAGAACGGAGCGTACAAGGCGATCAAAAACAGCGATGCGCTAAAGCAGGAGGAATATGCGCAGACATGGATTTACCGCATTATGTTAAACGAGATCTTCGGATATGTAAAAAAGAGCCGGGAAGTTTCCCTGGATGAGATGCCGGCGGAAGAGGGAAGAGAAGACCGCTATGAGAACATTGATCTAAGAAGGGCATTGGACGCCATGGAAGAACGGGATAAAGCGGTCATTGAACTGCGCTATTTTGAGGACATGAAGCTGGAGAATATTGCGCGAGTGCTGGGGGAGAACCAGAATACGGTAAAGAGCCGGCTGTACCGCGGATTAAAGAAGCTACGGCTGGAACTTACGGATACATGGCAGTGGGAATAGAGGAAAGGATGGTGCCGCATATGGAAAATAAGAAACAGGATTGTAAAAAGATCGAGGAATTAAAGCGACAGTATGCCGGATCGGAAATGTCCGGCGAGCAGGTGGAGCAGATGAAAAAACGGATCGAGGAAGCAAAGATGGAAAAACGAAACGAGAGCAGAAAAATGCATACCGTGAGAAATATTGTGGCAGCGGCTGCTGCAGTGGCGGCAGTCTTCGTGGTGCTGCCGAACACATCGGGGAGCGTGGCGTATGCCATGGGGAATCTACCAGTGGTCGGAAAACTCGTGGAGGCTGTGACGTTCCGGGATTATCAGTACGACAACGGAGGTCATGCGGCGGACATTAAGACGCCGGAGCTGACGGTAAAGGAGAGCGATACGGAACAGATGACGGACACTGAGGTCCAGGTGCAGGAGAACTTAAAAAAGACAACGGCAGAGATCAATGCGGAGATTGAAAAGATTACGGATCAGATCGTATCGGAGTTCGAGGAGAGCAAGAAGGAAGAAGAGGGCTATCAGGAGGTCGTGGTCAAGCACGAAGTTATCAGCACGACCGACGATTACTTTACGTTAAAGCTGATGTGCTATCAGGCGGCAGGCAGCGGCGCGGAGTGGGACTATTATTATACGATTGACTTAAAGACGGGGGAGCGTCTGACACTTTCGGATTTATTCCAGAGTGGCGCGGATTATATCACCCCGATCAGCGAGAATATCAAGCAGCAGATGCAGCAGCAGATGGCGGAGGATGACGGTAAGATGTACTGGGTGGATAATGCCGAGGTTCCGGAATGGAATTTTGACAAAATTACGGATGAGACTTCATTTTATCTGGATTCGGACGGCCATCTTGTGATATGCTTTAACGAGGGTGATGTGGCACCGATGTATATGGGATGCGTACAGTTCGTCATTCCGGATGAGGTGGTTGCAGATATCCGAAAGTAACGGAAGCAGATTCCGGTGTCGGAGGATGAGAGACAATGAAGCATGCAAAAGCGGTGCGCAGAATTATTTTTACGGTTTTAATCGTGGCAGCCGTGATTGTGGGATTTAATACCTATACGGCAGATTATTATCATGCGAAGGACTATGAACTTCAGACAACAGAGGTATCGGAGACGGATGCCTACATCGCTTACGGAGATCCGCAGAGTGAGACGGGACTGATCTTTTATCCGGGAGCCAAGGTGGAAGAGACGGCGTACGCACCGGTTATGGATGGGATTGCGCAGCAGGGAATCTTTTGCGTGACGGTAAAGATGCCGGCGCACCTTGCCATTTTAAAGCCGAATGCGGCGGATGAGGTGCGGCAGGAGTTTGGAGAGGTAAAGCACTGGTATCTGGCGGGACATTCTCTGGGCGGAGCCATGGCGGGCAGCTATGCGGCAAAGCATGAGTCAGAGCTCGCGGGACTGATTTTTCTGGCGGCGTACCCGACCAGGGAACTTCAGACGCTTCCGGTGCTCTCGCTCTACGGGAGCGAGGACGGCGTTTTGAATATGGAAAAATATCAGGAAGCAATCGGTCTTGCGGCGGACTGCCGCGAGTATGTCTTAGAGGGCGGCAACCATGCCGGGTTCGGCAATTACGGACCGCAGAAGGGAGACGGCGAGGCCGGGATTACGGACAGGGAGCAGTGGCAGGAAACGATCGATTACATCATGGACATGATCCGGCAGCAACAGGGGGAAAAGTAGCGGAACCCGGAGAATAATGAAACGGAATCTGAGCGGAAAACGAAGGAAAGCGGTTTACAGTACCGCCGCCTTTGTGGTATGATGGTACTAGTGCAAACTCAGGATAAAGGAGCGATTGGATCATGCAGGACAATTTGAGAGAGGAATTGATTAAGCAGTTTCCGGCGGAAGTTGTGGAACTGGTGGAGCCGTCCGGTAAGAAGTTTTATGCCTGTCCGACCTGCAAGCGCGTGGTGACATTGAACGAGAGCAAGTGTGCCGGCTGCAGTCAGGTATTGAGCTGGGATCACATCCGGCAGGAAGAGATGGTGAAGGGTGTGAAGACGGCAACCTTAAAATTTGAGGTTGGCGGAGATTTTAATAAAGGCGACTGCAGAAAGTGTCCGCTTTCTTACATTGCAAAAGAGAATAATGAGAACGTTTATGAATGTCCGTTAAAAATGCGTGCGAACTGTAAGCTGGAGATTTCGTAACAAGATTTGTAACAAGAGAGGACAAGAGCGGCCCGCTTCGGCGTGCCGCTCATTGCTTTTTGAGGGAGGTAAGATGGCACGGATGCATTGGTGGATAATGGCAGTTGGAGCCGTATTTTTCCTGTGGTTTTTCATTCCGGCATTTGTCGTGGTTAATATCGGTAACATTACGGGAATGGCGGTGTCAGCCCTTGTGCTGCTGTACGGTATTTTTTACCGGCAGGTACAGGATGTGGCAGGGAGACTTTGGCAGACGCGCGGTGGCAGAGCGGGATTGTCCGCCCTGGGCATGGTGCTCCTTTTTATTCTGCTTATCGTGACAGTGGAGACGGCGGGGATGATAAGAAGCGCGGCAAACCGTGCGCCGGAGAATACGACGGCGGTGGTCTTAGGATGCAGCGTCAAGGGGGAGCGGCCGAGCCGGGTGTTGAGCGAACGGCTTTGCGCGGCGTATGAGTATCTGAACCGGAATCCAAAAGCTGTGTGCGTATTATCTGGCGGACAGGGAGATGGAGAGGAGATCAGCGAGGCAGAGTGCATGTACCGTTACCTGACCGGGCGGGGGATCGACGGGGCGAGACTGCTTCTGGAGGACCGGTCCACGACGACGGCGGAAAATCTGCAATATTCCATGGAATTGTTACAACAGCACGGAATCGACGGGCCCGTCACGATTATAACCAGTGAATTCCATGAGTACCGGGCGAATCAGACGGCAAAGAGACTTGGCATTACAAGCTACAGCACACCGAGCCGGACATTTTTTCTCTACCTTCCGACCTTTTATGTGCGGGAATTATATGGTATATTGTATTATAAAATATCGAAATAAAGGATGACGAGATGGCAGTAAAATATTATGCGGTAGCGGTTGGTAAGAAACCGGGAATATACACAAAATGGGACGAGTGTAAGGCGATGGTACACGGGTTCCCCGGAGCGGTTTACAAGAGTTTTAAGACGCTGGAAGAAGCGGAGACGTTTCTGGAAAGCGCACCGGCGCGTAGGGGAGAAGCTCATGCAAAAGGAGCGGCGCAGCAGAAGGCAACGCAAGGAGCAGCACAGCAGAAATCAGGAACAGCCGGAGACGGCAAGGCAGAGACGAGAGGTGCGGAATCTGCCGGAGAGACAGAGGATCTGCCGGAGAATTACGCGTTCGTGGATGGCTCTTTTCACGCCGGTACCGGCGTGTACGGTTATGGAGGTTTTTTGATTCATGCCGGCGGAAAAGAAGTGCTGCAGGGTGCGGGGAAGGAGCCGGAGATGGCGTCGATGCGCAATGTGGCAGGCGAGGTTTTAGGGAGCATGGCAGCCATCGAAAAGGCGCTCGAACTTGGCTTAAAGGATCTTACGATCTATTACGATTATATGGGAATCGAGATGTGGGCAAAAGGACTCTGGAAGCGCAATAAAAAGGGTACGGTGGCCTACTACGAGTATGTGCGCTCGGTGGAGGATAAGATCCGGCTTTCTTTTGTGAAGGTAAAGGGACACTCGGGCGTCATGGGCAATGAGGAGGCAGACCGCCTGGCGAAGGAGGCTGTCGGGATAACGGGCTGACGGCGCGCAAAGAGAGAAGGCATTCAGGGGGATCGGACGGAATGGATAAGAGATTAAAATATTATGATCTGATGGAGCAGCTCCACGGCAAGATCATGTCGGGGGAGATACGCCCGGGAGAGAAGCTTCCTTCGGAGAATGAACTGTCGGCGGAATACGGGGTCAGCCGGCAGACGGTGCGCAAGGCACTGCAGATTTTGCAGAATGAGGGATACATATATGCGGAACATGGCCGCGGAACCTTCTGCTCGGAGATGTTACGGCACACGACGCCGTCCAAAAATATCGCGGTCGTGACAACTTATCTTTCGGATTATATTTTTCCGCGCATCGTGCAGGGAATTGACCAGGTGCTGACGGAGAACGGTTACAGTATTCTGCTGAAAAATACGCGCAACTCAAGAAGCCTTGAGGCAAAGTGTCTCGAGGAGCTTCTGCAGAAGGATATTGACGGGCTCATCATCGAGCCGAGCAAGAGCCAGATTTTCTGCCGGCATGTGAATCTGTATGAGATGCTCGACAGCTATCATATCCCCTATGTATTTATACAGGGAGTACATGCCCAGCTTCTGGACCGGCCGCAGATTCTTCTGGACGACTGCAGGGGAGCCTATCTTGCGACCAGATACCTGATTGAACTGGGACACCGGCGCATTGTGGGCGTCTTCAAATCCGACGACACGCAGGGACAGCAGCGCCACAAGGGGTATGTGCAGGCACTGCAGGAAGCGGGAATTGCGTATGATCCGGATAAGGTGATCTGGTTCTACACGGAGGACCGCAAGACCCATCCGTTTGAGCGGATCAGGCAGATGGCGAAAGATCGCGGCAATCATCCGTTTGAGGCGGTGGTGGCGTACAACGATCAGGTTGCCATCGAGGTGATCCGCGCGCTGAATGAGGAGGGGCTCTCCGTGCCCCAGGATGTCTCGGTGACGGGGTATGACAATTCCTATCTGGCGCAGACATGCCGCGTGCCGCTGACGACGATCTCCCATCCGCAGGAGGAACTGGCAGCCGCCGAACTGCTGCTTCGGATTATCCGGGAGGGAAATTCCAATATCGAAGGAAAATGCGTCCTGATGGAGCCGGAACTGGTGATCCGGGAATCCTGCAGAAGAGAAGATACGGACATGACACAGGACGAATAAAAACAACTTGTAAGTACGAAAGTACAAGTCATACACTTGGAAGCAGGATGTATGACAACAAAAAGTCGCTGCATCTGCAGCGGCTTTTTGTGTACTCTGTGCACATTTTGATTAGGGGGAAGAGAAGGAGAGACGCATGAAATACCGGATGAAACATGCCCCGATGGGGTGGAACAGCTATGACTATTATGACACCACAGTGACGGAGCGGGAGGTCAGGGCAAACGCGGATTATATGGCGGCGCACTTAAAACCGTACGGCTGGGAATATATTGTGGTGGACATCCAGTGGTATGCAAAGAACACCGGAAGTCAGAGGGAGAAGTACCAGTATATTCCGTTTGGGGAGGTCTCGATGGATGAGTACGGGCGGCTGCTCCCCTGTACGGACCGCTTCCCGTCGGCGAAGGACGGTGTGGGCTTTCGGGCGCTGGCGGATTATGTGCATGGGCTGGGGTTAAAGTTTGGAATCCATATCATGCGGGGAATTCCGCGGGAAGCGGCACACCGGCATCTGCCGATTTTGGGAAGCGATGCACTGGCGAGCGATATAGCGGATCCGTCGTCGATCTGTAAGTGGAATCCGGACATGTACGGCATTCGTATGGGAGAGCCGGGCGCGCAGGAATATTACGATTCCATCGTGGCACTGTACGCACAGTGGGGCGTGGATTTTATCAAATGCGATGATATCTGCAATACCAATCTGTACGTGGAACATCCGTATTCGGCGGCGCACGAGATTGAGATGCTGCAGCATGCGATTGAAAAGTGCGGCAGGGACATCGTGCTCTCCTTGTCGCCGGGACCGGCGCTGATCGAGAAAGCATGGCATTATGAAACCTATGCCAACATGTGGCGCATCACGGATGATTTCTGGGATACGTGGGAGCTGCTTTACGATATGTTCCGGCGCTGCGAACTGTGGCAGAACCACGTGGGCTGCGGATCGTTCCCGGACTGTGACATGCTGCCGGTCGGCTGGCTCGGAAAAGGATTCGGGCAGGAGCGGCAGACGAATTTTACAAGGGATGAGCAGAAGACGATGATGACGCTCTGGTGTATGTTCGGCTCGCCTTTGATGATCGGCGGTGAACTGACGAAGCTGGATGACTGGACGCAGTTCCTTTTAACGAGACGGGAGCTGCTGCAGATGCTCGACGCAGACTATGTGGGCAGACAGGTGGCGCGCGATCAAAAGCATGCGGTCTGGAGCTGTGTCAATGAGAAAAAGGACGAACGGTATCTTGCCCTGTTTAACTTTATGGAGCAGCCGGCGCGGTGTGAGGTTGCGCTGCCGGAGACGGAAGCGTTTGCAGACATGTGCGGACAGACGGGAACCATCCGGGCGCGGGAACTCTGGGATGGAACAGAGCTTATTGTGCAGAATGACAGCCTTTCTTCTGAAATTCCGGCGCACGGTGTGCATGTTTTCCGGATAGATAAAAAATAGAGAACCACACAATGTAAAAATAAATAAAAAACAACTTGTTATTACGAGCATACAAGTTTTATGCTTAAGATAACATCAATAAGATGAGTGCAGGGAAATCATGGGTGCATGAGAGATGCGGCATGGTTTCGGAAAGGGGTTTGTTACACATGGGAAATGCAAAGGAGAGGATTGAGAGTGGGAAGGCGGTGCTCGGTATCGAGTTCGGCTCGACCAGAATCAAGGCAGTGCTGGTGGACGAGACACATCAGCCGATCGCATCCGGTGCGCACGACTGGGAGAATCAGCTGGTCGACGGAATCTGGACGTACAGCCTGGATATGATCTGGGACGGTCTTAGGGACTGCTACCGCAAGATGACAGAGGATGTACAGAACAAATACGGCGTTGCCGTCACAAAGCTTGGTGCCATCGGATTTTCCGGAATGATGCACGGCTATATGCCGTTCGATGAGAAGGGGGAGCTTCTGGTTCCGTTCCGCACCTGGAGAAATACCATCACGGGCGAGGCTGCCGCAGCACTGACGAAGGAGTTCTCGTTCAATATTCCGCAGCGCTGGAGCATCGCACATCTGTATCAGGCGATCTTAAACGGGGAAGAGCATGTGGATAAAATCGCATATTTTACCACACTTGCGGGATACATTCACTGGAAACTCACAGGGGAGAAGGTACTGGGAGTCGGCGAGGCATCCGGTATGTTCCCGATCGATGCGAAGACAAGAGATTACAACCGGAAGATGCTGGCGCAGTTTGATGCGCTTCCTGCGGTAGGGAAATATACATGGAAGTTAGAGGAGATCCTGCCGAAGGTGCTCGTGGCCGGGGAGAATGCCGGGACCCTGACTAAGGAGGGCGCAAAGCTTCTGGATCCGAGCGGCAGGCTGGAAGCCGGGATCCCGCTCTGCCCGCCGGAGGGTGATGCCGGTACCGGTATGGCGGCAACGAATTCGGTGGCTGTGCGCACCGGAAATGTGTCTGCCGGAACGTCCGTGTTCGCAATGGTGGTTTTAGAGGAAGACTTAAAGGCGGTACATGAGGAACTGGATATGGTGACCACACCGTCCGGCGATACCGTGGCGATGGTGCACTGCAACAACTGTACCTCGGATCTGAACGCCTGGGTCGGCCTGTTCCGGGAGTTCGCGGAGAACTTCGGAATCAATGTCGATATGAACGAACTTTTCGGAAAACTTTACAACAAGGCGCTGGAGGGCGACAAGGACTGCGGCGGACTTCTGGCATACAACTATTTTTCGGGAGAGCCGGTGACCGGAGCAAACGAAGGGCGGCCGCTGTTTGTGCGCAAGCCGGACGCACATTTTAATCTCGCCAATTTCATGCGGACACATCTGTATGCAGCGCTTGCAACCTTAAAGATCGGTCTGGATATTCTGCTGAAGGAAGAAAAAGTAAAAGTGGATCGCATCTACGGACACGGCGGACTCTTTAAGACCAAAGGCGTCGGACAGGGAATTTTAGCCGCTGCGATGGATGCACCGGTGGCAGTGATGGAGACGGCCGGCGAGGGTGGTCCGTGGGGCATGGCGCTGCTGGCATCCTACATGCTGCAGAAGACGGACGGCGAGAGCCTGGAGCAGTACCTCTCCGAAAAAGTCTTCGGCGGGGAATCTGGAAGCGTGATGGAGCCGGATCCGGCAGATGTTGCGGGATTTGACGCTTACATCAAGGCATACAAAGCGGCGCTTGCAGCAGAGAAGGCGGCAGTCGAGGCGATGCCGTTATAAGACAGGCACGAAGGCGGCAGCTTGGACGATGCCGTTATAGACAGATACGGGGGCAGCGGCAGATGCTGCCGCTGCTTACAGATTGGGATTTACACAGCAGTTACTGCTGAAACATAAATATATTTCATGGAGGGAACATTATGTTAGCAACAAAAAATTACAAGTTCTGGTTCTGCACCGGATCACAGGATCTTTACGGAGACGAGTGCCTCGCACATGTGGCAGAGCATTCCAAAATCATCGTGGCAAAGTTAAACGAGTCCGGCGTGCTTCCGTATGAAGTGGTATGGAAGCCGACACTGATCACCAATGAACTGATCCGTAAGACCTTCAACGAGGCAAATGTAGATGAGGAGTGCGCAGGTGTCATCACATGGATGCACACATTTTCCCCGGCAAAGTCCTGGATTCTCGGATTACAGGAGTACAGAAAGCCGCTGCTTCATTTACATACCCAGTTCAATGAGGAGATTCCTTACGACACCATCGACATGGATTTCATGAACGAGAACCAGTCGGCACACGGAGACCGTGAGTACGGTCATATCGTGACACGTATGGGAATCGAGCGCAAGGTAGTCGTGGGACACTGGAGCGACGTCAATGTGCAGGAGCGCATTGCATCCTGGATGCGCACAGCAGTCGGCGTGATCGAGAGCAGCCATATCCGCGTGATGCGTGTGGCAGACAACATGAGAAACGTAGCTGTTACCGAGGGGGATAAGGTCGAAGCACAGCTGAAGTTCGGCTGGGAAGTGGATACCTATCCGGTCAACGAGATTGCGGAGGCAGTTGCAGCCGTATCCGAGTCCGATACCAACGCTTTGGTAGATGAGTATTATGACAAATATGACATTTTATTAGAGGGACGTGATCCGCAGGAGTTCAGACGCCATGTAGCCGTACAGGCACAGATCGAGATCGGTTTCGAGCGTTTCCTGGACGAGAAGAATTATCAGGCAATCGTAACACACTTCGGTGATCTCGGTGCCTTAAAGCAGCTTCCGGGACTTGCAATCCAGCGCCTCGAGGAAAAAGGCTACGGCTTTGGCGCAGAGGGTGACTGGAAAGTGGCAGCGATGGTGCGCCTGATGAAGATTATGACAGCAGGCAAGAAGGAGGCAAAGGGTACTTCCATGCTGGAGGATTACACCTACAACTTTGTCAAGGGCAAAGAGGGAATCCTCGAGGCGCATATGCTTGAGATCTGCCCGTCCATCGCAGACGGCCCGATTTCCATCAAGTGCCAGCCGCTTTCCATGGGTGACAGAGAAGACCCGGCAAGACTGGTATTTACCTCCAAGGAGGGAAGCGGTATCGCAACATCCTTAATCGATCTCGGCAACCGTTTCCGCCTCATCATCAACGATGTGGACTGCAAGAAGACAGAGAAGCCGATGCCGAAGCTTCCGGTGGCAACGAATTACTGGACACCGCAGCCGGATCTCTACACCGGTGCGGAGGCATGGATCCTGGCAGGCGGCGCACACCACACCGCATTTACCTACGACCTCACCGCAGAGCAGATGGGCGACTGGGCGAATGCCATGGGCATTGAGGCAGTTTATATTGACAAGGATACAAAGATCCGCGAGTTCAAGAAGGATCTGATGCTTGGCAACCTGTTCTACCGCTAAGAAAAACGATAAGAAGCATGTGGGGGATGTTCTAAACGGCATCCCCCGGTAAATGAGAATGGTACCGGGGCAGACCCGGATACACATACAGGGTGCGCGCACAAGCGCAGAAAGGGAGAGGAATATGAAGTTTTTTATTGACACAGCAAACGTAGAGGACATCCGCAAAGCAAATGATATGGGAGTGATCTGCGGCGTTACCACAAACCCGTCTCTGATCGCCAAAGAGGGCAGAGATTTCAACGAGGTCATCAAGGAGATCACAACGATCGTTGACGGTCCGATCAGCGGCGAGGTAAAAGCAACCACTGTGGATGCGGAAGGCATGATTAAAGAGGGACGCCAGATCGCAGCGATCCACCCGAACATGGTAGTCAAGATCCCGATGACCGTAGAGGGATTAAAGGCAGTCAAAGTGTTGTCCGCAGAGGGAATCAAGACGAACGTGACACTTATTTTCACCGCAAACCAGGCACTTCTTGCAGCGCGCGCAGGCGCAACCTATGTATCTCCGTTCCTCGGCAGACTCGACGACATCAGCACGGCAGGCATCGACCTGATCCAGGATATCGTGCAGATCTTTGACAACTACGGACTTGAGACCGAGATCATCGCTGCATCGATCCGCAACCCGATCCATGTGACAGACTGTGCATTAGCAGGCGCACATATCGCAACGGTTCCGTACAAAGTCATTGAGCAGATGACCAAACATCCGCTTACCGATGCGGGAATTGAGAAATTCCAGGCGGACTACAGAGCTGTATTTGGTGACTGAGTTTTGCAGTATTGAATGAATAAGAATGCATGAAGGGGGAACTATGGATAAACTGGCACTTCAGAAGATGGCTGTTGAAGTCCGCAAGGGAATTGTATCGTCCGTGCACAGCGCGAAGGCGGGACATCCGGGCGGATCACTCTCAGCAGCAGACATCTTTACTTATTTATATTTTGAAGAGATGAATATTGATCCGAAGGATCCGAAGAAGGAGGATCGCGACCGTTTTGTGCTGTCCAAGGGACACACGGCGCCGGGGCTTTACTCGGCACTGGCAAACCGCGGTTATTTTCCGGTGGAGGATCTTTTGACCCTGCGCCATACCGGATCGTATTTACAGGGACATCCTGATATGAAGCACATTCCGGGCGTGGATATGTCTTCCGGTTCTCTGGGACAGGGACTTTCCGCAGCGTGCGGCATGGCTCTGGCAGGGAAGATGAAACAGCAGGATTACCGTGTGTATGCACTTTGCGGCGACGGCGAGATCGAGGAGGGACAGATCTGGGAGGCTGCCATGTTCGCAGGTTTCCGCAAGCTGGATAACCTCTGCGTGATTGTGGACAACAACAACCTGCAGATCGACGGACCGATCGACGAGGTCTGCTCGCCGTACCCGATCGACAAGAAGTTCGAGAGCTTTCATTTCCACGTCATCAACATCGACGGCAATGATTTCGATGAGATCAAGCGGGCGTTTGATGAGGCGAGAGCCACGAAGGGAATGCCGACCGCGATTATTGCGCACACCGTAAAGGGAAAAGGTGTCTCCTACATGGAGAACAGCGTCGGCTGGCACGGTAAAGCGCCGAACGATGAGGAATACGCAGTGGCGATGGAGGATCTTAGAAAGGCAGGTGAAGCATTGTGTCAGAAGTAAAGATTGCAACGAGAGAGAGCTACGGCAATGCTTTGGTCGAGCTTGGAGGAGAGCATGAGAATCTGGTTGTCCTGGATGCGGATCTCGCAGCGGCAACCAAGACCGGAATGTTCAAGAAGGCATTCCCGGACCGCCACATTGACTGCGGTATCGCAGAGGCGAATATGACCGGCGTGGCAGCCGGAATGTCCACATGTGGATTTGTACCGTTTGTGAGCACCTTCGCCATGTTTGCGGCAGGACGTTCTTACGAGCAGGTGCGCAATTCAATCGGATATCCGCATCTGAATGTGAAGATCGGTGCGACACATGCCGGAATTTCCGTCGGGGAAGACGGCGCGACCCATCAGTGCAACGAGGATATTGCCCTGATGCGTGCGATCCCGGGAATGGTTGTCATCAACCCGGCGGACGACATCGAGGCGCGCGCGGCAGTGAAGGCTGCCTACGAGTACGTGGGACCGGTGTATCTGCGCTTTGGCAGACTGGCGGTTCCGGTCATCAACGACGGCGCGGATTATAAGTTTGAGATCGGCAAGGGCGTGACGCTCCGTGAGGGAAGCGACTGCTCCATCATTGCAACCGGACTTTGTGTCTCGGAAGCACTGGCAGCAGCGGATACGCTGGCAGAGCAGGGCATTCATGCGGAGGTCATCAACATTCACACCATCAAGCCGCTCGACGAGGAACTTGTGGTAAAGACGGCAAAAAAGACGGGGCGTGTATTCACGGTGGAGGAGCATTCCATCATCGGAGGACTCGGCGCTGCAGTGGCGGAGACGCTCGGTGAAAAATGCCCGACAAAGATTACCAGAATCGGTGTCAACGATGTCTTTGGCGAATCCGGTCCGGCAAAAGAACTTCTTCACAAATACGAACTGGATGCTGAGGGAATCGCAAACCGCATCCTGCGTGAGATGAAGTAGGAACGGCGCAGCACAGGAGGGAACTAAGAGATGTTAGAAGAGTTAAAAAAACAGGTCTATGAAGCCAACATGGAACTTCCACGCAGAGGGCTCATCACCTACACCTGGGGCAATGTCAGCGGAATCGACCGCGAGAGCGGCTATTTCGTCATCAAGCCGAGCGGTGTGGATTATGATGCCTTAAGCCCGGACGATATGGTGGTCATGGATCTTGACGGAAATAAGATCGAGGGCAGATATAAGCCGTCCTCTGACACGGCGACCCATATCGAACTCTACAAAAAGTACGAGGAGATCGGCGGTATTGTACATACCCATTCCCCGGAGGCTGTCGCTTGGGCGCAGGCGGGCAGAGATATTCCACTTTACGGCACAACGCATGCAGACTATTTCTTCGGCCCGATCCCGTGTGCCAGAAATCTGACGCCGGAGGAGATCGACGAGGCATATGAGAAGAACACCGGACTTGTGATTATTGAGACCTTTGAGACAAGAGGCATCAAGCCGATGTACACACCGGCGGTTCTCTGTGCGAATCACGGACCGTTCACCTGGGGCAAGGATGCCGCAGAGGCAGTCCACAATGCGGTCGTGCTGGAGGAAGTGGCGAAGATGGCGCGCAACACCGAGCTTATCAATCCGAAGGTGAAGCCGGCGCCGGATTGTATCAAGGAAAAGCATTTCTACCGCAAGCATGGGGCAAATGCCTACTACGGACAGAATTAGTACGTCAGAAGAAACGGTCTGCCGTTTCGCAATAAATATGCTTAGAAATGAGGATCAGTATGCAAAAACGAAGCTTTGGCCAAACAAAGGAAGGCAGGGAGGTCACGGAGTACACGCTTGTCAATGCGCAGGGAATGACGCTTTCTGTCATTGATCTCGGGGCAACGATCGTATCGATCACAATGAAGGGCTCAGACGGAAACGTATATGACGTTGTGCTGGGATACGATACACCCGTTGATTATCAGAACAATACCTGCTATTTCGGAGCTGTGATCGGGCGCAATGCGAACCGGATCGATCATGCACGCATCCATCTGGATGGAAAAGACTATTCGCTGGAAGCAAATGATAACGAGAATAATCTGCACAGCGGATCGCACGGTTTTCACGCAGTGATCTGGGATGTGGTGCAGGAGAGCGCACAGAGTATTACGTTTTCCTATGTAAGCCGCGACGGGGAACAGGATTTCCCAGGCAATATGACGGCGAAGGTCACGTACACGCTGGACGATAACGGGGAGGTCGCGATCGCCTATGAGGCAGTCTGCGACCAGACGACGGTGGCGAACTTTACGAACCATGCCTACTTTAATCTGGACGGACATGATTCCGGCGTGATGGAAGGGCAGAAGCTTGAGCTTCACGCATCTTACTATACGCCAGTCATTGATTCCAAGGCGATTCCGACCGGAGAACTCGCAAAAGTATCCGGGACGCCGTTTGATTTCCGGGAGATGAAGGAGATCGGACGGGACATCGAAGCGGACGATACGCAGCTTCGTTATGCGGGCGGTTATGACCACAATTATGCGCTGGACAAGGCGGACGGTACCATGCAGCTTGCTGCGCGCGCCAGAGGTGCAAAGTCCGGCATTTGCATGGATGTGTATACGGACTGTGTGGGTATCCAGCTCTATACCGGCAACTTTATTACGCCGCAGACCGGCAAGGGCGGCGTGCAGTACGGCAAGCGCCATGCATTCTGTCTGGAGACGCAGTATTTCCCGAATGCGGTGAATGAGAAGAACTTCAAATCACCGGTATTAAAAGCGGGCGATACGTACTGCTCAAAGACAAAGTATTGCTTCGGGCTGGAAAAATAAGGACAACGAATCAGGAATGAGAGAAAGTGGATTTTATCACGGAAAACGGTGGTAAGATCCACTTTTTTGTTTTGCAGGGAAAACAGCGTCCATACTTGACAAAAAGGAAATCCTGTCTATAATAATTACTACTGGTAATTACCTTTAATAACTAAATGGGGCGACGAGCTGGGAGGATAAATCATGACGAACGAAAAAATCAAGCGGATGTTTGATGCCTGCTATCAGGCGAAGCGGATCAGAGAAATGCTTCCGCCTCTGCCGCCGGGCGTGATGCCGTCTTATATTCAATATCTGGATGTGATTCGGAAGCTGGAAGGGCAGGGCACCGGGGTAAAGGTATCGGACATCAGCGATGCGCTCAATCTTCCGCGCCCCGGTGTGACCCGAACCGTAAAAGAGATGGAAAAAAAGGGATATATCTGTAAGATTTCTTCCCCGGATGACGGCCGTGTGACCTATATATCCGCCACTGAGGAGGGAGAGGAGCTCTCGAAAAAGTACGACGAGTATTATTTTAACGACCTGCGGGCGGATCTGTCTGATATTACAGAGGAAGAAGCGGATGGCATGATTCGGACGATTGAGAAGTTTTATAAGATTATGTGTGAGAGGAGAGAACATTTTGACAAGTGATAAAGCAGATTTTACACAGGGAAGTATATTAAAAAAGCTGGTTGCGTTCATGCTGCCCGTGCTGGGAGCCTTGATCTTACAGGCGGCGTACGGGGCGGTGGATCTTCTGGTTGTGGGAAGATTCGGCTCCACAGCCGGGCTGTCCGCGGTGTCTACCGGAAGCCAGGTGTTAAACCTGGTCACCTTCGTGGTGATTCAGCTGGCGATGGGTGTGACCGTCCTGATTGCGCGCTACCTGGGAGAAAAACGCCCGGAGCAGATCGGCGCGGTGGTCGGAGGCGCCGCGATCGTGTTCGCACTGATCGCCGTCGGACTGTTTGTCGTCATGGTATGTTTTGCGGAACCGATCTCTGTCCTTATGCAGGCACCGGCGGAAGCGGTGGATCTGACGGCATCCTATGTGCGCATTTGCGGCGGCGGTATTTTCTTTATTGTGGCTTATAATGTGCTGTCGGCAGTTTTCAGAGGACTGGGTGACAGCATGTCGCCGTTACTCTTCGTACTGATCGCGTGTATTGTGAATGTGGCGGGGGATCGATCCTCGTAACCTTGATACATTATTACATCCACAGTTCGATGC
>OMGH01001166.1_pt1 | contig 17370 bp, 12 predicted proteins | sample 1645841 | NCBI WGS metagenome assembly OMGH01 (sample SAMN00849584, study PRJEB25192) | human gut metagenome
GGATCAGAAGACATATGCACGAGTATCCGGAAAATAGCGGTGTTGAGTACGGAGCATTTATGGGATGCGACAACCTGCGCTATGTGCTTGCCACGGGGAATAAGATTACCACGCTAGGCGACAACCTTTTCGGCGAAAGCCAAGGCAAAATTATATATAAGGAGAAACAATAACTCAGACTATTCCCCGCCTTAATAAGAACAAAGAGACTCTTTTAATAGCAAAAGAAGGTGTGTCAGAATGATAGCTAAAAATCATTCTAACACACCTTCTTCTTTTTTTCAATATCGCACAAGCCTTTATTAAACAAAAAAGATATGAAAGAAGAATCGTTCCATCATGGCAGAAATATTGTTCCACCGTGGTGAAAAAATCGTTCCACCATGGTGGAACGATTTTTTCCTCATGATGGAACGATTTAAAATATGCTTATTTAGTCCTTAGCTTCCGTTATCACTTTGTTGCGTACATACGTGCACGCAACTCCTTGATGTGGTCTGAAGTGATGTATTCGTCATACTCCATCATCTTGTCGATAATACCGTTCGGAGTCAATTCGATGATACGGTTGGCAACCGTCTGAATGAACTCGTGGTCGTGGGATGAGAAAAGGATATTGCCTTTATAGGTCTTTAGATTATTGTTGAATGCCTGGATAGACTCCAAGTCGAGGTGATTGGTAGGTGTATCCAGAATCAAGCAATTGGCATTGCGCAGCTGCATACGTGCAATCATGCAACGCATCTTCTCACCTCCCGACAATACGCTTGCTTTCTTCAGCACCTCCTCGCCGGAGAACAGCATACGTCCCAGGAAGCTCTTCATATAGACTTCATTGCCTTCACCGAACTGGCTCAACCAGTCCACCAGATTCAGGTCTGTATTAAAGAATGCAGTATTGTCCAGCGGCAGGTAAGCGGTGGTGATAGTCACACCCCAGTTGAAAGTACCTGCATCCGGTTTCATATTCTCGTTGATAATCTCGAACAGGGCGGTCATGGCACGCGGGTCGTGCGAAAGGAATACAATCTTGTCTCCCTTCTCTACGTTGAAGTTGACGTCGCGGAACAGCACCGTACCATCTTCCAGCGTTTTCGTCAAACCGGAAACTTCCAGAATCTGATTACCCGGTTCGCGTTCGGGCGTAAAGATGATACCCGGATACTTACGTGATGACGGCTTGATTTCTTCCACATTCAGTTTCTCCAGCATCTTCTTGCGGCTGGTAGTCTGCTTGCTCTTTGCCACATTGGCACTGAATCGGCGGATAAATTCTTCGAGCTCTTTCTTCTTCTCCTCAGCCTTCGCCTTCTGGTTCTGCTGCTGACGGAGCGCCAGCTGGCTGGACTCGTACCAGAAGCTATAGTTACCGGCAAAGAGGTTAATCTTTCCGTAGTCGATGTCCACCGTATGCGTACAAACGGAGTCGAGGAAGTGACGGTCGTGGCTTACCACCAGCACCGTATGCTCAAAGTTGGAGAGGTACTCTTCCAGCCAAGTCACGGTCTCCATATCCAAGTCATTGGTAGGCTCGTCCAGCAGCAAGTTATCAGGATTTCCATAGAGAGCTTGCGCCAGCATAACACGCACCTTTTCTTTGTTGTTCAACTCACCCATCAACAGATAATGCTTGTCTTCCTTGATGCCCAGACCGCTCAACAGCATGGCTGCGTCACTCTCCGCATTCCATCCGTCCAGCTCGGCAAATTTCTCTTCCAGTTCGGATACTTTCAGTCCGTCTTCGTCCGTGAAGTCTTCCTTGGCGTACAATACTTCACGCTGTTTCATAATGTCCCACAACACGGTGTGCCCCATCATTACGGTGTCCATTACCGTATAAGCATCCCATTTAAAGTGGTCCTGGCTCAACACCGACAGGCGTTCGCCCGGTCCCAGGGCAATCGTACCGGTCGTCGGGTCCAGATCTCCGTAGATTGTACGGAGGAAGGTGGATTTTCCCGCACCGTTCGCGCCGATAATACCATAGCAGTTGCCACTTGTAAATTTCAGGTTCACGTCATTAAACAAGACTCTTTTACCAAACTGCACCGAAACGTTTGAAACTGTAATCATTTTCTATTATTTACTATTTTACCAGTTACTATTTTATTATTTGAGCGTGCAAAGGTAGACATTTAAAATGAATTATGAGCTATCCGGAATGTGTCAATCTGGCATAAATGTATTACCTTTGCCACGTTTTTTGGCAAAACGGTCAGATTGGCAAAGTTTTTGCTTGGGAAATTGATATTATGAATAAAAAATAAAAATAAGATATGGATCCAAAAGAAAAAGAAAAGATGGCTGAAGAGCTGAATGTGGAAGAAACAAAGGATACGGCGGAAGAACAGCCGCAAAACGATCAGGCAGAAGACGCCGCTCCCCTGACTCATGAAGAGCAGCTCGAAAAGGAGCTGGAAGACGCTCAGACTGTCATCGAGGAGCAAAAGGACAAATATCTGCGCCTGTCCGCCGAGTTTGACAATTACCGCAAACGTACCATGAAGGAGAAAGCAGAACTCATCCTGAACGGTGGTGAAAAGAGTATCAGCAGTATCCTACCCATTGTGGATGACTTTGAACGCGCCCTCAAAAACATGGAGACAGCCACCGACGTAGCCGCCGTAAAAGAAGGCGTTGAACTTATCTACAACAAGTTCATGTCTGTATTGGGACAAAACGGCGTTAAGGTAATAGAGACAAAGGAACAACCGCTCGATACAGACTATCACGAAGCCATCGCCGTGATTCCGGCACCCAATGAAGCACTGAAAGGCAAAATTCTGGACTGTGTACAAACCGGTTACATCCTAAACGACAAAGTGATCCGTCATGCCAAAGTGGTAGTCGGAGAATAACATAAAACTGTATGGAAAAAAGAGATTACTACGAAGTATTGGAAGTCGAAAAGACAGCAACGGTAGAAGAAATAAAGAAAGCCTATCGCAAGAAAGCCATCCAATATCATCCGGACAAGAATCCGGGCGACAAAACAGCCGAAGAGAAATTCAAGGAAGCGGCAGAAGCATACGACGTACTAAGCAATCCGGACAAGCGTGCCCGCTACGATCAGTTCGGTCATGCCGGACTGGGTGGTGCCGCCGGTAATGGTGGTCCGTTCGGCGGCTTCAGTGGAGGCATGTCCATGGACGACATCTTCTCCATGTTCGGTGACATCTTTGGCGGACACAGTGGAGGAGGTTTTGGAGGTTTTGGAGGTTTCGGCGGAGGTGGCGGCACACAACAACGCCGTTACCGTGGTTCGGACTTGCGCGTCAAGGTAAAACTGAACCTCAAGGAAATCTCTACCGGTGTGGAAAAGAAATTCAAGCTGAAGAAATACGTGCCTTGTACCCACTGTCATGGTACAGGAGCCGAAGGCGACGGCGGCACCGAAACCTGCCCGACTTGTAACGGCAGCGGCACGGTAATCCGTAACCAGCAAACCATACTCGGCACCATGCAAACAAGAACCACTTGTCCGACTTGTGGCGGTGAAGGCAAAATCATCAAAAACAAGTGTAAGGAATGTGCCGGTGAAGGTATTGTATACGGTGAAGAAGTAGTAACCGTAAAAATCCCGAAAGGTGTTGCAGAAGGTATGCAACTCTCTATGGGCGGAAAAGGAAATGCAGGCAAGCACAACGGTGTACCGGGTGACCTGCTGATTCTTGTAGAGGAAGAGCAAGACCCGAACCTGATACGCGATGAAAATGACTTGATTTACAACCTGCTCCTCAGCTTCCCGACAGCAGCCTTGGGTGGTGCGGTAGAAATTCCCACGATTGATGGAAAGGTGAAAGTAAAAATTGACTCAGGTACGCAACCGGGAAAAGTACTCCGCCTGCGCGGCAAAGGTTTACCCAACGTGAACGGGTACGGCACGGGAGATTTGCTGGTAAATGTCAGCGTATATGTACCCGAAACGCTGAGCAAGGATGAGAAGAGAGCATTGGAGGAGATGGAAGAATCGGATAACTTCAAGCCGAACACTTCGATTAAAGAGAAAATATTCAAAAAGTTCAAGAGCCTGTTTGACTAATAACATGGTACATAAAGAAGCCTCCCGGTATACAATAAAATATATCGGGAGGCTTTCTTATGGGTTTATCGGGGAAAATGTTAAAGCTCCAACATCCGCTTCATAAAAGCCTTTATTCCCTCCACATCAGAAGCCTGAGGAGCCCACGAAGCCAAATCCTCTGAGGGTAGAGGCTGATATGGGCCTTTTTTAATTTCAAAAATAACGGTACCTGACTCCAAGGCAATAATACTATGCCATGTATTAGAAGGAATCTCCAGACCATATTTACCTTCCGAAGGATTGAGGCATACCTTATCTGTTACATTACCGGCATCATCATAAAAAAATGCCAGCAGACTTCCACGCAAAACCAGATAAGTTTCTTCCTTATCTGTATGACGGTGAGGAGGAAGATAAGTTCCCGGTTCCAAAGCATTCAGCAACCGATGAATAGGAGCATCCATAGACGCATGAAAATTATAATTCATACGTAAACGGGAGTTCTCCTTAGCTCGTGAAGTAACGGTATCCAGCAGCTCTTCTGTTATCAGCTTCATCATAACTTCAGCAATTGGGCAAACTTGGCAGGAAGTTCTGCTTTGCACGCCTCAATAGACAAACTTTTTCCTTCATTATTTACTAATATAGCAGCCTTCTGCAAGGAAGCCAATAAGGTAACTTCCGACACATTACCGGCAACAAACAAACATCCGGAAAAAAGAGGAGTAATCACCTTCCGGGTATGCCCTTTCCATTTTACAAACACAGCCTGCATCGGGCAATATGTAGTATATCCCGCAGCATTCAAACGCTGCATCAACTTATGTTCAGACTTGGGTGCTGTGTACAATGCATGCCAGCACATCATATCATTATCCGTCATCATATTGTTTGCTTTTTCCATCCCTTTAATAAATCTTTTACAAATAATATCCATCCCACACTGCCGACACCTGCCAAGAACATGAAGCCGATCAAAATCATCAATTTATTGGGCTTTGCAGGCTTCAAAGGTACCGTAGCCGGCTGGACAACCGTATATACCGGTGTAATCTCCTGCACCTTAGCTCTTGCCATCTGCAATTGTTGAGACACTTGTGTATATACTTGATAGGCTAAATTCATTTCATTCTGTAAACGCTCTTGCTCTGCGCGATAACTCAGCAATATTATATTCTGGTTTGCATCTACAAAATTTGCGTATTTCTTCTGGGCAGACTCATAACTGGCCTTTGCTTCTCCATAAAGTTTTTCGGTAAATGCCAAATCATGACGAGCTTTATTAGTTCGATAATCTGTGATGTAGTTCTGCAGGCAATGCATCACGGTATCCGTCAGCGAAGCAGATATCAAAGGATCCTGCATAGTAACAGACAAGGTTGTCACACCTGTCTTTTTGTCTACGGAAACAGAGATACGTTTACTTAAAGCATCTGCAATGGCAGACTCATCTCTAGTAAGACGAAAAGGATCCAGCTTTGCATCCCCCTCTTCCGGTTCATCCTTAAACAAAGACAATGTCCATCCTAACACCTTAAAAGGAGCGGAGAAAATTGCACTCCACCAAGGAGAACGCTGTTCTTCTTTCAAATAAGCATATAAAGTCGTGTCTACTTTTGCTTTCTGATCCTTGACTTTAACATCGAACAGTTCAATCAGAAAAGGAGTAGAACTTACAATATCAGGATAAAGTTCGGGTGACAAAGCATCTTCACCAGAAGAAGTACCCAAATTGATACCCGCCATGGCTGCAAGGGCTCCCATACTTCCGCCACCAGATTTACCACCACTCTCCGGAGCCAACGTCACACTTGTAGAATACTCCTTAGGAATACTAAATGCAACAACCAGTCCAACAAGGGCAGCGATACCACACGCCTTAAAAACCAATTTGCGACTAGCCCATACTTTCTGGGCCAGTTCTATCAAATCTATTTCTTGTTCCTCTGGTTGTGGAGAAGTTATGTTTTGTATTCTTTCTTCGCTCATAATTCAAATTACTTAAAGAGATTAACCATAGTCGCAATCATCGCTGCAATAGAAGCTGTCGTACTTCCCATTCCCAGAATTTCAGTAGTAGTCATCTTCCTTTTCTGTTCTTTACTTGGAACAATTATTTCACAACCTGGTTCAATGGCTTTCTTGTTTCCTGCTCTTAAACGAGAAACTGTACCATTCATGTATATTACATAGACCTTGCGTTTCTTGGCGTCATTACCAAAGCCACCAGCCTGGTTGATGTAATATTTCAAGCTTTCACCCTTTTTATATAAAACTGTATTCGGATACATTACAGCACCGTTGATTTTCACTGTACTTACGTACTCCGGAACAAATAATACATCTCCCTCGCGAAGCACCATATCAGCATCTGAACCAGGATTTTTCAAGGCCTCTCCCAGATTTATACCTACAGAATAGGTATCGGACAAATCCAATCTTTTTACAGATATGGAATCTCCGCCTCCCGCTTGCGCCATACGCAGAGCATCTTCCTTACGGCGGAATTCTTCTTCGGTCATCCTACGTATAAGACGCGCTCCTTTTATATAAGCATCGGGAGTTACTCCACCAGCCTTAGCTATCAAGTCACTCAAACGTTCATTCTTTTTCGATAGTGCATAATTACCGCTAAAAAGGACTTCTCCGCCCACCATAACATTCTGTTGTTTAAAATAGGACGGACTCTTACGAACATAAATTTCATCAAAAGGCTCAAGATGGAAATCCTGGCTTCCTTCTCCCACCAATAAGCCATCTTTCAAATCAAAAGAGAAATTCTGGCCTACTGTAGTACTGAAAGATGTACTCTTCGGATCTTTCATGCGCCGTGCAACTTCAACCTTTGTTGTAGCCGCCGCCTCCAACAAGCCACCAGCCTGCAACACCAAATCCTCTACTGTCATTTTATCAGAATAAAGATATGTACCCGGATTGGCAACTTCACCATGAATGGTAAGTGTAGCTTCTTCCTTCAAGTCATGAATACTTGGAATATATAAAATGTCATTCTTCTGCAAAGGAATATCTGCAGCCGTCCCGTTCAGCAAACCTTTCACATCTACTTGTATAACCTCATGCGACAAGTCTTCAAGTTCACGATCGATTATAGCACGGTTTAAGAATGCATCTCCGCGAAGTCCTTCCGCTTTCTTAATCAGCTGCTTCACTGTATTCATCGTACCGTCCAACTGATACAAACCTTCACGATATACAGCACCGCGGATTTCCACACGATTCTCAAAACGCTGTAAAACGGAATCAACCGTTATCTTATCACCGTCATCTACGCGGAATACGGAATAATCCATCTCATCCACATTATAAATTTGATGCTCACGTCCACTTTTACGGATTATACGTAATGCTTTCTTATAAGCATCACCCGTAAAACCACCTGAATACTTCAATAATGTACCTACGGTTTCAGTGGGTTTCATTTCATAAAACATCGGACGTTTTACCTTACCTAATATCTGTACCAGTGACTGGTAAGGATCCACAAGAATTACATCACCATCCTGCAGACGGATGTCATCCTTCATTTTTCCTTTCATAAGTAAATCGTAAACATCCAAATCCGCTATTGTATTTCCATTGCGAATCACTTTAATACTGCGCAAACTACCAATCGGGTTCACACCACCTGCACGATATAAAGCATGAAATACGGAAGCAAATGATGAGAGGGTATAAGTTCCGGGCACCACAACTTCACCCATAACGTTTACTTGAATAGAACGTATTTCTCCTAATGTCAGTTTAACTTGGGTAGACGGAACATTTCCGGTTACTCCGGAATATATTCTGGCAAATTCTTGTTTCAAATAATTATTGGCTTCCTTTACAGTTTTGCCACTCAGATAAACCGGTCCTAAATTATTCACAAGAATACTTCCTTCCGGAGAGATTGTTTGTCGAATCGTTGTTTCAGAAGCTCCCCACACATCAATAATCACCTCGTCACCAGGCCCCAGACGATAATTCTCGGGAGTAGCAACATTCACATTGGGTTCGAAAGTCAAATTATCGTTAGTAAAAATATTATGACCATAAATTTGCGAAGTCGGATCCTCTGTTTCCTTCTCTTGAGACAAGGGACGATTATCCATCATTTGTAAAGAATCCCCTGCAACATCCGTTTGTCTGGCAGAATAAGTTTCCGAAGTTGTACGCAGCCCTTTGACTACGCCACTCATTTCACCACGTTGACGAGAACGCTTCTCATCTTGGGTATTGCTCTGCGGACTTCCAGATTTAGAGTTTTCATACTTTTTCTGAATTCTTTCAACTTGTTCCTTTGTCACTCCCCGCCGCATTAATTCAGTAGTAATCTGCTTTTGATTTTTGCCCATCTGCTGAGCGCTTTTTACATACTGAACAACCTGATCATCTGACATCTGCTGAGCAAAAGCTACCCCTGACAAAGTAAATACCAAAAAGAATAGTGTTATTAATCTACGCATAAGATATTCTGATTAATCTTTTGAGTTCTTGTAATAAATATAAATCGGGCACAAAGGTAATATATTATTTTTATAATATACATTTATTCCACCTCTAAGTTTCAGAAAAAGCATTAAAAAGCTGTCACTTTCACGTCTTTTCATCGGGTAGAAGAAAGCGGAAAAATTGGCACTATTTTTTTCATTAGTCCAATCAAAATAGCCTTTTTTTCAGTATAACTATGTTGCACCAAGGCCAGCACTTCTTCCCGCACATGTTCATAATCATCAACAGATGCCTTTTCACGCTTTATCTTTTCACCGATTACAGAATCCAAAAGTCCATCCCCAGGCCCTCCCACAATGTACACTTCTCCCCCATCCCCCATGACTCCCACTTCCAGGGTGAGCATACAAGCTTCAGACAAGGTAATCAAACAATGAGTATTCGTCGGATACACCTCACCCAAACGTACTATGAACATATCAGTTTCCCTTGTGTCGCGTTTCAACCTGCAATCAGATGATTGCACATATATTTCCGCCACACGCTTACTATATTCCATAGCATTCTCCGGATGACGTGCATTAGCAGCAGATATCATAACCATACGGGACACTCTATACTTTGCCGCCAGGTCCGCAATATTCACTGTCCCCGATATATTCGTTTGAATTGCCTCCGATACAAAATCATCCATCAGTTGTACATGCTTATACGCAGCAGAATGAAAAATAAGTTGAGGACGTGTTTCTTCAAATATAGCCTCCATACGCGTACGGTTAGCAACATCTGCAACCAATACACGGACCTCTAGATTCTTCCAATGATCAGACAATTCCAACTGTACATCATACAATGGGGATTCTGCCTGATCTACCAGAATCAACTGATAAGGATTCAATGTAGCCAACTGGCGAACGATTTCCCTTCCTACAGCTCCCGCCGCTCCCGTAACCATTACTCTACGCCCCTCGATATGGGCCGTAATTTTACGCATGTCAACTTGCACCGGTTCTCTACGGAGCCAATCTTCTATTTGAATGTCCTTTATCAGTCCATCGTCCATACAATCGCTTAAGGGAGGAACGGTCATTACATGAATATCATGAGAGAAAAGTTTATCCAGCATTCCGGAATTTTCCAAATCCGACACCTTGCTTGGAGAGATAATGATTGTATCCACTTTCTTTTTCTTTAGACGGTCAAACAGCTGCTCATCATTGGGATATACCCTGCATCCCATCGTATGTTTACCTATCATATCAGGTTCGTCCGAAATAAAGCCACGCAGGCGATAATGATTATTACGACTAACTCTCAAGGATTTTGCAACATTGACTCCAGTCCCATGGAATCCATAAATAAAAACATTCACGCAATGACGTGCATCAAAAGCAATAGCTTCATAAAGCATCTTCACAGCAATGCGCATACAAGCCATCAGAGAGAAGGTGAACATATATGCCATAAACAGAATGCTGTTCGGCAAAGTTTCTCCAAGCCCCGAAACAGACCAACAGCAATTCCCTAAAAACAGTACAACATAGCTTATCGTAAGACTCCAAAACACACGATAAATATCTACAAAAGAGGAAAAACGGATAACACCCACATAAGTACGGAGAATATGAAAGAAACAGATATTACACAAGACAGCCCAAATGGTCAGCCATACATATAAAGAAATTTCATAAGATACGGACGAAAGCCTATATTGCAAAAAACATGCAGAAAGCATGGAAATCACAACGATAATTACATCTACCAACAGCACCGTCCATTTGGACGCTATGCGTGAAGAAAGATATTTATAATAGATTCTTAAATTCATAATCAGTATCAGACTTATTTGCTATAGGACCTACGACAAAGATGCTTCTTTTCGTTTTATTATCCAATTTTTATGGCAATAAAGTTCAAGACATTCAAATAGAAAATTATCCCACTAAAATATTTCTAAAAAAAACAGAGATTCTTTTTGCCTTTTCAAATAAAGATGTACCTTTGCACCCCGTAAACAAAAGCTTATTGCCGCTATAGCTCAGTTGGTAGAGCAACGCATTCGTAACGCGTAGGTCGCCAGTTCAAGTCTGGCTAGCGGCTCGATATTCAAGCACTGATTATCTGGAATAATCAGTGCTTTTTCTTTTCAAGAATCGTTAGAATAAAAAAACGCTCTTCTACCAATATATTTGCATAAAACATAATGCCCTTCCAAACAGTTTAATCCATAGCCGCATAATTATCCCAAAGCAAGTAAAGCAAGTTTAAAACAGCACCATCTGATTACAATGATAACTTGAAACATATAGGCACATTATTAAAAACATAATACACCTTATATTATACATAGTAATTCCCAATATTTGCGGCAACTTTTCAATAACCCGATTTTTCAATCTTAAATAAAGGATTGAGGTGATTGAAGAACACAAGCCAAAATCAAAAGGCTACCATAGGTTTCTATAACATACTATAAACAAATGAAAAGAATCAAATTATTTACAGCGGCTTTGCTGCTGGCGGCTATATCCGCAGGAAACGATGTGTGGGCGCTTTCCGATTCAAGAAAGAAAGACACGCGTCCGGTAAAATCACCCCAATTCTTCAGTGGAAACGCCCACCCGCTGCTTCCACCTCCTTCAATTCAGACTCTTTGCAGACTGTCTCTACAAAGATAGACACAGACAAAGACGGCATTCACGACCTTTATTTCGTGTTTAAAGGCAAGGAGCTGAAGGTAGATGAATGGATGTTTGAGAGATTTTGAGTTAGCCTTACTGTGCTTTATTTCCACATTTACTAAGAATTATTCGTCCGACATCTGTCGGACGATAATGCAACAGATGTCGGACGAATAAGCAACAACCGTCGGACGAATAATTCTCTGCAAGGAAAAACATAATCTATCGTAGCCCTCAAAGGTATTCAGCGCAATACCGGAAACTATTCATATGATAAGCACTACGCATTCGACCATCACTACAGATTCTCTCTGAAAAAAGCATGCTCCGACTATGTAGTTTCCAATAAAAAATGTATCTTGCGGAGATTTATTAAATACGATATGAACATGAAACCCTATCTAATCCCCTTCTTTGCAACTGTTGCACTGACCGCAACCGCTCAACAAAAAAACGAGATTACCAGCGTCCTCGAAATACTGGATGTAACCAACGGTAACCGGACTGTCGTAAAAGAATTTCCCTACCGGATTGAAGCTCCCAATTGGACGCCCGACGGGCAATGGCTGCTATACAACAGCGACGGAAAGCTTTACCGCCTTTCCCCCACCTCGCCTGCCGAACCGGAACTGATAAACACCGGATTTGCCCAAAACTGCAACAACGACCACGTCCTCTCGGCCGACGGACAGCAGATAGCCATCAGCCACGGGACGAAAGAAGACTATAAATCGCGCATTTATACACTTCCCATCATGGGCGGCACTCCCCGTTTAATAACACCTATGGCTCCCAGCTACCTCCACGGTTGGAGCCCCGACGGCAAAGAGCTTGCCTATTGCGCCGAACGAAACGGCAACTATGACGTCTATACCATCCCGGCGGAAGGAGGTGAAGAAACCCGCCTGACCACTGCCGAAGGTCTGGATGACGGACCGGAATATTCCCCCTGCGGACAATACATCTGGTTCAATTCCGTACGCACCGGACTCATGCAAGTCTGGCGCATGAAGGCAGACGGCTCCGAACAGACCCAGATGACCTTTGACGAAACCCGTAACTCCTGGTTCCCCCACATCTCCCCTGACGGAAAATCCGTTGTATTCATCACCTACTACAAAGGTGACCTGGAACCGGGAGAGCACCTGGCAAACAAGAACGTAGAGCTGCGCCTAATGCCCGCAAACGGTGGAGAGCCCAAGACATTGTTAAAGCTTTTCGGCGGACAAGGCACCATCAATGTCAACTCATGGGCACCGGACAGCAAACGCATAGCCTTTGTCAGCTATCGAATTAACTGATATGACTTGATGGTTTTCACTCCATTTTTTACTAACTTTGCCCGACTAAAGATGCAGTAAAACAAAATGGAAAAGAAGAAAATCATTATCGGAACATTCGTCGCACTGATTCTTATTGGAGCAGCTTGTGCAGGAACAGTATACTACTATCTGTTTGCCCCGCAATTCCATCCGAAAAAGACAGTCTATATCTATATAGACCGCGACGACACCGCCGACTCCATATATAATAAGGTGGAACAACAAGGCCATCCTCGAAGCTTCACCGGCTTCCGCTGGATGGCCCAATACAAGAAATATTCCGAAAATATACACACCGGACGCTACGCCATCCGGCCGGGGGAAAACGTATATCACGTATTCAGCCGTCTGTACCGCGGATATCAAGAACCTACGAACCTCACCGTCGGCAGCGTACGCACACTGGACCGGCTGGCACGCAGCGTAGGCAAACAGCTCATGATAGACTCCACCGAAATAGCCGGATTGATGAACGACTCCGCATTCCAACAAAAACTGGGATACAACAAAGAGACCCTGCCCTGCCTCTTCATCCCCGAAACCTACCAAGTCTATTGGGACATGAGTGCAGAAGAGTTCTTCGAAAGAATGCAAAAAGAGCACCAGAAGTTCTGGAACCAGGAACGCTTAGACAAAGCCACCGCCATCGGAATGACCCTGACGGAAGTCTGCACCCTCGCCTCCATCGTTGAGGAAGAGACAAACAACAATCCCGAAAAACCAATGGTGGCAGGGCTCTACATCAACCGCCTGCACACCGGCATGCCCCTGCAAGCCGACCCTACCATCAAATTTGCCTTGCAGGACTTCGGCTTGCGGAGAATTACGAATGCCCATCTGGCAGTAAAGTCACCCTACAACACCTACATCAATGCCGGACTACCTCCCGGTCCCATACGCATCCCCTCACCCATCGGGCTGGATGCTGTGCTGAATTATACGAAACACAACTACCTCTATATGTGTGCCAAAGAGGACTTCTCGGGCACCCATAACTTTGCATCCAATTATGCCGAGCACATGAAAAATGCAAGAAAATATTGGAATGCATTAAACGAAAGAAAGATTTTTAAGTAATTTGCTGATAAAATAAAAGCAAAATCCTATATTTGCGTCAAATATTAATCCATGACTAACACTTAAATATTCAGATATGAGCAAGCAACTCTTACTTGGCGATGAAGCCATTGCACAAGCTGCATTAGATGCCGGACTTTCGGGTGTATATGCCTATCCCGGCACTCCTTCTACGGAAATCACCGAATATATTCAGATGGCACCGATTACTGCCGAAAAGAACATCCATAACCGCTGGTGCTCTAACGAGAAAACTGCGATGGAGGCTGCCCTGGGCATGTCCTTTGCAGGCAAGCGTTCACTGGTGTGCATGAAGCACGTGGGTATGAACGTAGCTGCCGACTGTTTCATCAATTCCGCCATTACCGGAGTAAAAGGCGGTCTGATAGTCATTGCTGCCGACGACCCCAGTATGCACTCTTCACAGAATGAGCAGGACAGCCGTTTCTATGGCGACTTCTCCCTCATCCCGATGTACGAACCAAGCAACCAGCAAGAAGCATACGACATGGCGTACAACGGATTCAGCTTCTCCGAACAGACCGGCGAACCCATCCTGATGCGCATGGTTACGCGCCTGGCACACTCCCGTTCCGGCGTAGAGCGCAAGGAGCAACAACCGCAGAATGAGATTTCCTTCAGCGAAGACCCGCGTCAGTTCATCCTCCTGCCGGGTAATGCACGCAAACGTTACAAAGCATTGCTGCAACGCCAGGACGAATTTATCAAAGCTTCTGAAAACTCCGCTTACAACAAATATACCGACGGCCCCAACAAAAAGCTGGGTATCGTGGCATGTGGCATCGGCTACAACTACCTGATGGAGAACTATCCCGAAGGTTGCGAATATCCGGTACTGAAAATCGGACAATACCCGTTGCCCAAGAAACAGCTGATGCAGCTGGTAGAAGCATGTGACGAGATTCTGGTACTGGAAGACGGACAACCGTTCGTAGAAAAACAGCTGAAAGGCTATCTGGGCATCGGCATCAAAGTAAAAGGCCGTTTGGACGGCACTCTTTCACGAGACGGAGAGCTGAACCCGGACAGCGTGGCACGTGCCGTAGGCAAGGAGAACAAGGCTGAATTCAGCGTTCCTTCTCTGGTAGAGATGCGCCCGCCCGCTTTGTGCGAGGGTTGCGGCCATCGCGACATGTACACGGTGCTGACCCAAGTATTGAAAGAAGAATATCCCACTTATAAGGTGTTCAGCGACATTGGTTGCTACACGCTGGGAGCCAATGCCCCATTCAACGCCATTAACTCTTGCGTGGATATGGGCGCCTCCATCACCATGGCGAAGGGTGCTTCGGATGCCGGCCTGCATCCTGCCGTAGCCGTCATCGGCGACTCCACCTTCACCCACTCGGGCATGACGGGACTGCTGGATTGCGTCAACGAAAACGCCGACGTCACCATCGTCATCTCCGACAACGAAACCACCGCCATGACCGGAGGACAAGATTCTGCCGGCACCGGACGTCTGGAAGCCATCTGCGCCGGCATCGGTGTAGCTCCCGAACACATCCGCGTCGTAGTGCCCTTGAAGAAAAACTACGAAGAGATGAAGCAAATCATCCGGGAAGAAATCGAGCACCACGGCGTATCCGTCATCATCCCCCGCAGAGAATGTATCCAAACATTAGCACGCAAAAAAAGAAACAAGTAAAGCCATGAAAAAAGACATCATACTTTCCGGCGTAGGAGGACAAGGTATCCTCTCCATCGCCACCGTAATCGGCAAAGCAGCCCTCAAGGACGGACTCTACATGAAGCAGGCAGAAGTACACGGCATGAGCCAGCGAGGCGGCGACGTGCAGTCCAACCTGCGCATCAGCGACCAACCCATCGCTTCGGACCTCATTCCCACAGGAAAATGCGACCTCATCATCTCCCTGGAACCGATGGAAGCACTGCGCTACCTCCCCTACCTCAGCCCCGAAGGTTGGCTGGTGACCAATGAAGCCCCCTTCATCAACATTCCCAACTATCCGGCAGAAGAAGACATCAAGGCCGAAATCAACAAGCTGCCGCATAAAATCATGCTGAACGTAAACGAAGTGGCAAAAGAAGTCGGCTCTCCCCGCGTAGCGAACATCGTACTGCTGGGCGCCACCATCCCCTTCCTCGGCATCGACTACGCAAAGGTGCAAGACAGCATCCGCGAAATCTTCCAACGCAAGGGCGACGCCATTGTAGAGCTGAACCTCAAAGCGTTGGCTGCCGGCAAAGAGATTGCTGAAAAACTGATGTAAACTATAATTGACTCTAAATTTCAACATACCATGAATAACAAATACTGGGAAGAAGAGATTGAAACGATGCCCCGTGAGCAGTTGCGCGAACTGCAACTGCAACGGTTAAAAAAGACTGTCAGCATTGCCGCCAACTCTCCTTATTATAAAAAGGTATTCCAAGAGCATGGCATCACTGCCGACAGCATCCGGTCTATAGAAGACATACGTAAGATACCGTTTACTACCAAGGCCGATATGCGCGCCAATTATCCTTTTGGATTAGTAGCAGGCGATATGCGTGAGGACGGAGTACGTATCCATTCTTCCAGTGGCACTACGGGCACGCCGACGGTCATCGTACACTCCCAACACGATTTGGACTCTTGGGCTAACTTAGTGGCACGCTGCCTCTATATGGTAGGTATCCGTAAGACGGATGTTTTCCAAAACAGCTCCGGTTACGGCATGTTCACCGGAGGACTGGGCTTTCAGTATGGAGCCGAACGCCTGGGTGCGCTGACTGTTCCTGCCGCTGCCGGAAACAGCAAGCGTCAGATAAAGTTCATCACCGACTTCAAGACCACTGCCCTGCATGCCATTCCCAGCTATGCCATCCGCTTGGCAGAGGTATTCCAGGAAGAAGGGATGGACCCCGCCGGCACAAGTCTGAAAACGCTTGTTATCGGTGCCGAACCCCACACAGACGAGCAACGCAGAAAGATTGAACGCATGCTTGGCGTCAAAGCCTATAACAGCTTTGGTATGACTGAAATGAACGGTCCCGGCGTAGCCTTCGAGTGCACCGAACAAGACGGCATGCACTTCTGGGAAGATTGCTACCTGGTCGAAATCATTAACCCGGAAACCGGCGAACCCGTACCGGAAGGTGAAATCGGCGAACTGGTACTGACAACGCTGGACAGAGAGATGATGCCCCTCATCCGCTACCGTACACGCGACCTTACCCGCATCCTGCCCGGCAAGTGCCCTTGCGGACGTACCCACATCCGTATAGACCGCATCAAAGGCCGTAGCGACGATATGTTCATCATCAAGGGAGTCAATATCTTCCCCATGCAGGTGGAAAAGGTGCTGGTACAATTCCCCGAATTGGGCAGCAATTACCTCATCACGCTCGAAACGGTCAATAACCAGGATGAGATGATTGTGGAAGTTGAACTTAGCGACCTCTCTACTGACAATTACATCGAGCTGCAAAAGATTAGCAAAGCCATTACCCGCCAGCTGAAAGACGAGATTCTGGTAACTCCGAAGTTACGGTTGGTAAAGAAAGGTTCCTTGCCGCAGAGCGAAGGAAAAGCCGTCAGGGTAAAAGACTTACGGGACAACAAATAAACTTAAAAAAACTCTTTTCAAAACAGACCATCTGTTCACCCGATACAGATGGTCTGTCTTGTATAAACACATCATCTATCTTCCCTTGACACATCATCTGTTTCAGCATCACGTATCATCGTTTCACAATCACCCACATCCGCATAAAACGAAAGAGGAACGGTTATCCAAACAGATTACCGTTCCTCTTTTATAGAAAGCCGCACCGATGATGTGATGAA
>OMGH01001169.1_pt1 | contig 17322 bp, 15 predicted proteins | sample 1645841 | NCBI WGS metagenome assembly OMGH01 (sample SAMN00849584, study PRJEB25192) | human gut metagenome
GGAGAGGCAATGCATCTCCCGGGTTCAGTACATGCTGACCGAGAGCCACAAGGGGCTCTCCCTTTGGGAGAGCTGGCAAAGCCGCAGGCTTTGACTGAGAGGGATATTGATTCATAAAAAGCCTTTTCTCTATAATAAACCACCCTTTCTTTGAAGTCAACGCAGAATATTTCCTGTGCCCCCTTGTGTTTTGCTGAAAAAACGGTACTATTAGAGTAATAACGCAAAAGGAGAACGATCATGGCGAAGGAAAGCGGCCAGCACAAGGGGCACCGCCAGCGGATGCGCGCCCGGGTAGAGCAGTACGGACTGGAAAGTCTGGAACCCCACGAAGCGCTGGAATATGTCCTTTATATCACCAACACCCGCAAGGACACCAACGGCCTTGCCCATGTCCTCATAGACCGGTTCGGAGACTTTGCCGGGGTGCTGGATGCCTCCGAGGAGGATCTGATGACGGTGGAGGGTGTAGGCCCCTCCACCGCCCGGATGCTGCATCTTTTGCCGCAGATCGGCAGATACTATACCCAGTGTGCGGTCAACGGCAAAAAGTGCATGAAGACCACCGACCAGATGGCCGAATACCTGATGGCACAGTTTGCCGGGACTGTGCAGGAGCGCGCCCTGCTGGCCGCGCTGGATGCCGCAGGCATGAGCGCCGACGTGACCCGCATCGAGTTTGCGGATGTGGACGAGATGGCCTTCCTCTATCAGGACCGCATCAGCGTCTGGCTGGGCACCCTGAACGAGCTGGAATATAAGCTCAAGCTGGCAAAGCACGTCCTGCTGAATGAGGACGGCAAGGGCTGTGCCGCGACCGACACCGGAAAGCTGGACTTCACCCATATCAGCATGTCCAGCACCCGCAAGTTCACCTTTGCACAGGGTGAGCCGGAGCTGCCCTCCGGCTACATCGTGCCTGAACCGGTGGAGGAAACACCCGCCGAAGAAGGTGTGACCGGTGAGACGGCAGAAAGCACGGCCACAGACGGCACTGCCCCGGCAGAGGGCGATGCCGCCGCAGATGTTGCGGCTGAAACACCAACGGATGCCGCCGCAGCCCCGGCAGGACCCGAAGCCGGACAGACTGTACAGCCGACCCCCGCCGAAGGAACGACCCCGGCGACGGGCGATGCAGACCCAACCCAAACGACCCAATAAGGAGCGTGTAATGTTATGAAGCTGGAACAATTACTGGAAGGCGTGCCCTTTACGCTGGTGCAGGGCAGCCTGGATACCGAAGTGCAGGACATCATCTATGACAGCCGGAAGGCAGCCCCGGGCCTTGCCTTTGTCTGCATCGTGGGCACCCAGCGTGATAGCCACGAGTTTGCCGCGGACTGCGCCGCCAAGGGCGTGAGCGTGCTGGTCATCCAGCACGACATCGACCTTTCTACCCTGCCCGGGGTGACCGTGGTCAAGGTGGAGAGCAGCCGCTATGCCATGGCGCTGATGAGCGCCAACCTCTTCGGCAACCCTGCCCGCCAGATGACCATGATCGGCGTCACCGGCACCAAGGGCAAGACGACCACCTCGTACTTCACGCAGGCGCTTATCAACGCCGTCTCCGGCGGCAAGGCCGCATTGTTCTCCTCGGTCGATAATTGCCTTGACGGCCACACCTACGTCGAATCCGATCTGACCACACCCGAATCGATGGACGCCTTCCGCATGATGCGCGAGGCGGCCGATAACGGTATGAAGTATCTGGTGATGGAGGTCTCCTCCCAGGCGTACAAGGTGGACCGCGTCTATGGCCTGACTTTCGATGTGGCCGCGTTCCTCAACATCTCCCCCGACCACATCAGCCCGATCGAACACCCCACGTTCGAGGATTACCTGTATTGCAAGCGCCAGATCGTGCGCAACAGCCGTGCGCTGGTGCTTGGCGCGGCCAGCGATCATGCCGACCTGCTGCGGCGAGAGCAAATCCATCGACGAAACGCCGGAAGTGTGCCAGGAGCCGACCTGCATTCCGTTTTGGTCCTCAGCGATCACTGAGGTGTCAATCGAATGGTCGCTAAAGGGATAGCCGTGCAAAAAGCCTTCGGTATTTCCCAAGATAAAAGAGCCGATCGTTGTCGTGACCATTGCGCCGTCGGAATTCACCACGCGTTTATCGACACTCAATGCCGCTTTTTCTGCTTCGACCGCCTTTTGAACCTGTTCTTCAATCGAGATGTTCCACGGATGGAAGAGATCAAGCTGACGTGGGTTCGTGCAGAGTCGTTCTTTATCCGGCAGGCCGTTGCATTCATCCGGTGTGGTGTAGCGCGCCATATCAAGCGCCGCTTTGACCGTTCTTAAGATCGATTCTTTGCGAAAGTCTCCGCTGGAAGCCACAGCCTTAGATTTACCGAGATAGACGGTAATTCCGAAATCTCGGTCATGGGTATGTTCGATGGATTCCGTTTCCCGATTTCTTACCGTAACACATGTCCCCTTCTCTTCACTGACTTCTACCGAAGCGGAAGTTGCACCTAGAGAAAGCGCTGTGTCTAAAGCATGCGAAACCAAGGAACCGAGCTCTTCTGAGCTACTTATTGTGGGAGTTTGACTCATATTTTGAAGCGGAAACTAAAGATTGGAGATTATGATAGCGCTTGATGCAAATATTACTAAAGAAGGTCACGCTAATATGAAGAATACAAACGAAAACCTTGAAGAAGAGTACAGCGGTCCGAGCAAAAGTGAACTGAAAAGAAGGGCCGAGCATCTGCAGGATCTCGGTAAAGAACTGACCACCCTGGGTGCCGAAACGCTGGCAAAAATCGAACTTCCCGAAGTCATTCTTAAAGCCATTGAGGATTATCACCGTGTTCCCTCCTTCGGTGCCAAACGACGCCAGCTCCAGCTTATCGGCAAATACATGAGAGCATTAGACGGAGACGCCGTTCGTCAGGCCATTGACCGTGCAACAGGCAACGATAAAGCGGCGGTGGCCGCACTGCATAAGAGTGAACGTCTGAGAGATGCGTTGATTGCAGATGATGCCGCTCTGACAAAATTTATTGCTCAGTTCCCTGACGTCAATGTTCAGGAAGTTCGTCAGCTTATCCGTAATGCTCGTAAAGAAGCCGAAGGCAATAAGCCTCCGAAATCCGCCCGTGCACTCTACAAACTAATCTACGCAATGGTTCTTCCTCCGATCGTGTTGGAAGCGACTGAGGAGAAAAACGATGAAGAATAGCAAAGCAAAAATCGGTCTGGTTTCCATTTCCGATCGTGCCTCTTCCGGAACTTATCAGGACAAAGGCATTCCCTCTTTAAAAGAATGGCTCGCTAAGGCTTTGCTTTCTGACTATGAAGTTGTGGAAAAACTCATTCCTGATGAACAGCAGCTTATCGAAGCGACTCTGAAAGAATTGTGTGATCAGGAAAACTGCGATTTGATTCTGACAACCGGAGGCACCGGTCCGTCTCGTCGTGACGTGACGCCTGAAGCCACGCTGGCTGTCGCCACTCGTACCCTTCCGGGATTCGGAGAACAAATGCGTGCGGTTTCTCTTGCCTTTGTTCCGACCGCGATTTTGTCCCGCCAGGTCGGCGTGCTTCGCGAAATCAAAGATCATGCCGCTTTGATCATTAACCTTCCGGGGCAGCCCAAGGCTATCGCTGAAACTTTGGAAGGCATTCCTTCCAAAGGCATTCACGGTATTTTTGCGGCAGTACCCTACTGTATTGATTTGATCGGCGGTCCGGCCATTGAAACCCGTCCTAATGTCGTTAAGGCTTTCCGCCCGAAATCCGCGCCGCAGCCTCATGTCATTGATGCAAAAATCATTGAACCAAAAGAAGGCAAAGCGGACTCCACGATCATCATGCTGCACGGCTTGGGCAGCGACGGATCGGATTTCGAACATTTCCGAGAGGAACTTGCAGCATGCGGCGCACCTGTCGAACAGGCTCGTTTGATTCTTCCGACCGCACCTGAACGTGCGATTGCAGCAAATAAAGGCTTCCTGATGCGCGGCTGGTTCGATCTTCTCGACACCGACGGAATCGGTGCCAGCGACGAGCCGGCACTTATTGAGAGCGCCCGTATCGCAGAACGTTTAATTGCCCTGGAAGAGACGAAAGGCATTAGACGGGATCGAATCTTCTTAGGAGGTTTCTCACAGGGCGGCTGCGTTGCGCTTTACACGGCTCTGAAACTCGACCGTCCGATCGGCGGCATCTTCTGCCTGAGCGGCTATCTGCCCATTGAGTCTGCTGACGATATTGAGCATGTCGGTCAAGGCATCCTCTCTCCGATTTTCCTCGCCCATGGAAAAGAAGACAGCGACGTACCGCCCGTGTACCCTGAGATCAGTGTTAGAGAACTTCGTAAGCTCGGAGCGACCGATCTTTGGTCCAAGGGATATGACGGAGCCGGTCATGATTTAAGCATCGAGGAAGTCACAGATCTGTCTGACTTTTTAGAAAAATCTTTAGTAGCTTCCCAATAAAGCTTTGTATCCGATTTGAGGCAAAAGTGCGCTTTTTTAAGGCGCTCTTTTTTATGCTGGAATCCTTAGGAAAAATATATAAAAACTAAGATCATGGAATCTTTTTGGGACAAACTGTTAAGCGGGTCGGAGGCGATCCTTGAGCCCTTGCACGTACCGCTGTTTACGGCCGGCGGCAGTCAGATCGACACGTTCGATATTCTCGAGTTCTGCTTGGTCTTTCTCATTGCTTATTGGCTTGGCAAGTTAGGAGAAGAAAGCATCAGGAAGTTCGGCTCCCGTCACAACTCCGTCCGTCCGGAATCCCTTTCAATGTTTGCCCGCTTCATCCACTGGGGCATATTGGCCGTCGGCATTCTGATGGGCTTATCGATGATCGGTCTCCCGATCACACACTTGGCGATCTTAGTTTCTGCCTTATCAGTAGGCATCGGCTTCGGACTACAGACGATTGTCAATAACTCCGTTGCCGGTTTGATTTTGATATCGGAACGTGCGGTCAGCTTAGGCGATATTATTGCCACTCCGAGCGGCCAGGTGGGCCGGGTGACCATGATCACGATTCGTGCCACGCGTATTGTAACCCCGACTGGTCAAGCAATCATCATCCCTAATGCTTCCCTGATTAACGGCTCTTTTACCAATTACACCATGGATCGCCGAGGCGTTCGAAAGATCTATCCGTTCTCGATCCCTTACGGCATTGACTTTCGCAAGGTTAAAGAAATTATTGAAAAGGCTGCCGTCTCAGTTCCGTTCTGTATTAAGCCCGATGCACTCCATGAGGTAGAGTGCGGTATCACCGGATTCGGGAATTTTGGCATTAATGTAGAACTGGTTGTTTGGGTTGATCCGATTGAATTGATGGAGCCGTACCGCCTAGAGGCGGCCTTTTTGAACGCTATCAATGATGCGTGTGTAGCCAACGGCATTGTGATGCCGGGACCCTCCTATGGGGTCACTGTCTCCCCGACACCGACACCTGTTGCGTTCAATGCTCAGGTTTCAGGCACCTCTTCTCCTGTGCCTTCTAATCTCCGGGCACCTGCTCCTACAAATCTTGTTCCCTCGGCAGATCCTTCGGAGAGTGCGAAAGCCATCGGACAAGTTCCGCCGGCACAAGCTGCAGCCATCATAGGAGTCCCGCAGTCTATGACTGAAAATCCTTCTCCAAAGAAAGAAAAAGAGGAATAGTTGACCTCGTAATTTCTCCTCAGACTAAAATTTCATTATCAGTTTGAGGAGATTTTTTTTGAGTCATTACATCGGACGCTTTGCACCATCCCCAACCGGCCATCTACACGCCGGAAGTTTGGCATGCCTTTTAGCAAGTTATCTCGATGCTAAAGCTCATAGAGGAACGTGGATTATTCGCGTCGAGGACATTGATCCGCCTCGTGAACCTGCGTGGGCAGCAGAGGATCAGCTCGAAACCATCGAAGCGTTCAAGCTACACTCAGATCGTCCAATTCTCAGACAGTCAACTCGAATTGAGGCCTATCAACAGGCCCTCAACTTTTTAATCGGTAAAGGTCTGGCCTATGGGTGTGCTTGCACTCGCAAAAGAATCGAAGCCGCCTGCTTAGCTGCCGGCTTGCCACAGGGCGCCTATCCCGGAACTTGTCGCCATGGAACAGGCGGTGCACCGATTCGTGCGTGGCGCTTTCTTGTAGACGACGGTTTCATCTCTTTCAATGACAGATGGCAAGGTACGTTTAAACAGAACGTTTTGAGAGAAATCGGCGATTTTGTTATTCGGAGAGCCGACGGACTCTGGGCCTATCAACTCGCCGTTGTCGTCGATGACGGATTCCAGGGCGTGACACACGTTGTCCGCGGTGCTGACTTGATAGACAACACGCCGCGACAAATTTTGCTTCAGATAGCATTAGGTTTAACTACACCAGGGTACATGCACATCCCGCTCGTACTAGACAAGAAGGGGAACAAGCTCTCTAAACAGACATTGGCCCCAGCGATTGATCGAAGCAAGCCCGAAGAAGAAGCCGCACGTGCCTGGACTCACCTAGGATTCAAACCTTTTGCTTTCGATACTCTCGACGAGTTTTATTCAGAGGCAGTTAAGCGTTGGAGAACGAGATTCCAAATTAAAGCCTAGTTTCTGCGGCCTGTTCCACCTAACAGAACTGCAACTTCTCTCTTCTCCCCAGAGACAGATCTTGAGAAATTTTGTGGGGCGGGTTTCTTTCCAGAAGAACGACCTGGTACATAGGGCCGTGAGAAAAATGGATCCTCCGGCTTGCGAGGAGCTTTCCAAGCATCTGTACTTGAGGAAAACTTTCGTGGAAATCTTGCTCTCTTGCGAGGTTCAGGATCAAGCTCCTGCGGGATTAAATTTACCCTCGTCAGCTTGCGAATCGCATCAAAACTCTTCTTATCTTTGTCTGTAACCAGCATCAATGCCAGGCCCGAACTTCCTGCGCGACCTGTTCTGCCAATTCGATGAACATAGTCCTCAGGAACAAATGGAACGTCGTAATTAATCACGAGCGGCAGCTCGGCAATGTCCAAACCGCGGGCTGCGACATCCGTCGCCACCATGATATTTAAGGTTCCATCCTTGAAATCTTTCAACAGCTTCAAGCGCTCTTCTTGGGTTTTGTCTCCATGAATTGCATCAGCATTGAATCCACATTTTTCTAATTCACGTGCAAGTCTACGCGCCGTCAATTTTGCATTGACGAATACGATTGTCTGGAGCGGTTTGCCATCGGGGTCTTCTCCGCGGGTTTTCAGAAGTTCCACTAAAGCATCCGTTTTTTGAAGCTCGTTAACAGAGAAGACCTCCTGTTTAATGGTAGCTGCGGTCGCGTTTTGGCGAGCCACCTCGATAACAACAGGATCAGTCAAGAAATTTCCGGCTAACTTCTTAATTTCCGGAGAGAACGTAGCTGAGAACATCAGATTCTGGCGCTTTTTGGGAAGCGCATTCAGGATCCTGGAGATGTCCGGCAGAAAGCCCATATCCAACATACGGTCGGCTTCATCCAAAATGACAATGCCGCTCTGATTAAGATTAGTGTTTCTCTGCTCGAGATGATCCAATAAGCGTCCGGGTGTCGCGATCAAAATCTCCACGCCCTTCCTTAATGCCTCAGCTTGAGGTTTGATATCCACCCCGCCATAAACAACGCCAATTCGGATGGGTGTATCAGCTGCGTAATTTGAAAGTGCCTCTGCTGTTTGATCTGCCAACTCTCTTGTCGGAGATAGAATCAAAACTCGTACAGGATGACGCGCCGGAGATGTGCTTGTATTTGCTAATGGCAAAAGTTTTTGAAGGACAGGAAGTCCAAAACTAGCGGTTTTGCCAGTTCCGGTCTGGGCCGCTCCCATAACGTCGCGTCCTTGAAGAACGACTGGGATTGCCTTACATTGGATCGCGGTCGGCTTTGTATATCCCATTCGTTTAATTGCGGAAAGCAAATTCGGGGCTAATCCAAACTGTTCAAAATTTTGACATTCTGCCATTTATCTATTTTTTCAAAAAAATCCCAAAAGAAACATTCTACAACTCTAGAACTTGCGCTTATTGTGCTCGACCATGAATAGGCACAATGGGTGATGAGCTTTCATCCTTCAAAGCCATCTGGCTGATAGAAGGTATGTTCTTTAATCAATATTGTGATTTTATTAATACTTTTAGCGCACTAAATTCTTGAGCAAAACCTTCTTTTTCGAATTAGAAAGAGAAGCCTAAAAGGCTTTGGAGATGATAGTGAATTAATACGAATAGAAAGATAGTTTCTATCAATTCCGACTCTTTTCGCAGAAGGATTTCCAACAACAATATCTAAGACAGTAAGTGACTACGGTTCATCTAGTACTTGAAATTAAACCTGTCTTGTCCTAAAAAAAGTTGACTCTTAAAGGAGTCAAATAATGCCGCATGAAAGACAAATAGGATCGTTGATTACGCGAGCCGAAACACAAAGACTTGTCGCCGATTTGTACAATCAAGGAATGCCAATAAAAGAAATTGCAGCGCAAGTTCCAGTTTGTTTGGCGACAGTTTACAGGTGGATAAATTTGCCAAAACACAAGAGCATTAAACTGAAACCGGAGCCGAAGGTTGAGGATTTTGCAGCCGGTGGTGATTCAAAGAATTCGGTTTGCACTAGCAGTTGTAATAGTGAGACTGCTTTATTGGAAGCTCAGATAAAAGAGCTCAAAGCTCAGCTGCGTGCAGCTGAGTTAAAAGCTTGCGCCTATGAAACTATGGTTAATGTCGCGGAAAAGAAGTTCGGCATCGCCATACGAAAAAAACATGGCGCCAAACAATAGATGTCCTGCTTAGACAGGGTTGTCCTTACGGTGGTGTAACGGCACTCTGTAAATTGTTTGGCGTCAGTAAGCAGGCTTACTACAAAGCACGAAAAGAACCTACCGACGAGACGAAAGTGTTGGTCGAAGAGATCATCGTTAAATATTGCGAAGACATTCGTCAAAAGGATCCTAATATTGGTGGAAAGAAACTGTGGTTCATGTTCTGTCGCCAGTTTCCGAAGGAGCTTCATGTAGGGCGGGACAGGTTTGCAGATATCCTTTCCGACAATCATTTAAAGCTCCGACAAAAGAAAAGGAAACCAAGGACAACGGATTCTCGGCACAATTTGCCCACGTACCCGAATTTGATCAAGGACGTAATACCGTGCCGCCCTTATCAAGTGTGGGTCAGTGACATTACCTATATACCGATTAAAGTGTCTGATTGGGAGTTGGAATTTGCGTATTTATCCTTGATTACTGACGCATACAGCCACGAAGTCATGGGCTGGCGATTAGGCAGAGATTTGAGTAATAGGCCGGCGCTGCAAGCGTTGTCAATGGCCTTTAGGATTGCCAATGATCGTGGAGTGGATATTTGTAACGGGAGCTTGGTGCACCACTCGGATAGAGGCGTCCAGTATGCAAGTAAAGAATACGTAGAGATGTTAAGGAGCGCTCGAGTGGGCATCAGCATGACGGAGTGCGGGGACCCGAAAGAAAATGCAATAGCAGAGAGAGTAAATTCAACGCTTAAAAATGAAATCCTGGACAAAAGAAGATTTGAAAGCTTTGAGGAGCTTGAACGGGCGCTGGCCGAGGCGATTGAGTTCTATAACAATTGTCGCCCGCATCTGAGTAATAATTTATTAACCCCTGCAGAAGCTTCTACCGTCAGTGGAGAGATGAAGAAGCTCTGGCGATCACTTCGAGAGGACTACCTAAGGAACAAATTAATAGCATAAAATTTGTTTATCCCTGCGGTCGGTTGTCCTCCGGCTACGCCTTCCGGACAACCGACCGCAGGGATAAGGGCAGCCCGGAGTCAACTGCTATCAGGCTTAGCCCAATCAAAGTCAACTAAACACAGGTTTAAAACAAAAAGAAGTCAACCGTTTTTAGGAAATGACAAGTCGAGAAAACTCTTCTAGCTTGGAATCAATCAAAAACTGATCATTCTTGCCAAACCATTCACTTCGGATCTTTTTCAAAAGATTTATGTCGGATTTAACATCATCAATAAAATCCTCGCGGATAAACTTGAGAGGGATTCTGAACAAGTTTTTTTGTTCATATAGCTTGAACGAATCGTAAATTTCTTTAATTGTGTCGTTGGTTATATCGTAAAAGTCTTCTACCGCTGGCAATTTTCTTTTTTTAGAAACAGGAATTTCCCCAACTTTTTCGGCCCATACCAAGAGATTTTCCGCCGATTCAATCATAGAGTTCAGTGATTCACGAAAAGCAAATACCGAACTTTCCAGCCGTTGCACAAGCAGCTTTCTCATGAAAGAAGAAACGTTCTGCTGACGACCAACTAACAATGAATATTTAACCCCAGTAGTCCTTTCCAAATAGGCAGTTAGCTCCTCAACCATTCCTTCTTTTACATAAGAAATTGGTTTGTATCGTGCTGATTTAAAACGAACAATAGCATCATCACTTTTATCATCAGAAGAGATTAAATCTAGGGTTCGTAAATATAGCTTTAGTTGTTCATCGGGGAGCTTGTAATTAAGTTCTTTCGGATCATCTGGAATAACTGGCTTTATTCCTTGATGTTCTAAATCTTTTGCATAGGCAGGAATCTCCATTAAGTCGATTCTAGAGCGTCGGATTACCAAGGGATTTATAATCGATCGGATCCTCGCTGCTATTCTTTTAGCTTCGGCTTTAATCTCAGACTCCGGAAGGCGATCATTCCTCTTTGCCTCTTCCATCTTCTTGTACGCGTGAATTAATTCACGAAATGCTTCACCTAGATTTTCAACCGTTTTAAGGGTCGATTTGCTAGGTATTTGGAAAAGTTTCAATAGAGAATAGATATCACTTGGACGATTATTAAACGGCGTTGCTGTTAATAGAATCACTTTGTTGTTGCTACATAACTCATGCAGTAAGGAATAGTCTTCAGTGAACTCATTCCGGAAGCGGTGGGCCTCATCAATAATGATAAGGAATTGCTCGTCAGACCTAGCGATCTCTTTAAAATGCGCTAGTGCGCTCTCTATTTTTCCAGTACTAAATATTGACGCTTTAACTCCGAATTCGTCGCGGTAAACCTGCCATTGCCTAACCAGGTGAGGAGGAGCTATCACTATAGTCTTGAGGTGGAGATTTCTTGCGATAGTGGATGCAATGACTGACTTTCCTAACCCAACTACATCTGCGATTATCGCCCCGCTGTGTATCTCGAGTGCATTTAGGGCGAGCTGGACTGCATCTGTCTGATATTTTAGATTTGAATATTTACCCTGAGTAATATCATGTGGAGTCAATACATTACTACTCGAGGGGATATTGAAGTACTCCGATAGAACGCGGACGAACATCAGGTAGGGAGAAAATAATTTTTCGTACCATACGTGTTTAATTACTTTGTCCTCCCATTGGCTGAGCGTACTTTGATCGATAACTGAGACCGAATTCTCCCATAGCTCTTCAAATATCTTTTTTGCATCAATATAGGTCTGTTTATCTTTGAGTCGAACATTTATTTCCGTCCTCCCTGCGAGCCCTTGGTAAGACAAATTACTCGACCCCGTTATAACGTTCCCCGGATCTTCTCCCCCCTCGTTATTATGTCCGTCATAATCAAAAATATACATTTTGGCATGGCAAGGTTGCTCTGTTTTTCTTACTTCCAGCGTGCCGTCTTTTATTTTGCTGAGAAACAATGAAAAAGACTTTTGTTTCTGCTCATTGTCCAAAAAATCTGAATTATTAACCAAATTAACAAACTGCTGATAATACTTTTCTCTCAGTTGTCCAAGTGTTAAATTGCTTGCCGACATTGGTGTAATAACTTGAATCCCTTTTGAAACATCTTTGTCAACTTCAAGTCCAACAAGTATTCGGATGTTTTTATTAGCCAGACATTGAGATAAGAGATGGTATCCAGAGAAGAAAAAATAACCGACGAGAATATCAATAGCCCTTGTCTTTGGAAGGATTCCCTTGACTATCTCTGACATTAGTTTGTCTTGGTTAGTAATAAAAGAATTCTGATTCATATAAAAGGAAAGTCCGTTCGAAATTTCTATAAGTTAACGGTTTGAATGCCTTAAACGAGCTCCATAGTGTTTTGTAACTAACGAGTTATCAGTCGTTCAAACCGTTTAAACAGCACTGCCATCCACTATAGTTTAAAAACCATTGTCATTCTCACCAGCAATTTACCCTATTTCCAATCCCAAACTCTTGGCACTATACGTCGCTTCGAACTCGACTAGTCAAAGCTAGAAAAGCAAGAATCCCTTCGGTCTATGTGCGCACCATATCTCGAAGACAGGCTGTTATTGGTAATTAATCAAAATGAATGCAAATGCCGGAAAAGCTGACGTTTCTTGAACGTATTCACAGGGTTGCTCTCTTTTGTGAGGCTTTTGCTTTTGTCTATTTTCTTTCTCATTGTTTGTTCTAGACCATTAAACAGCGATTGATTCCGAATCTCGTCATAGGCTTGGTCAACATGCGCGTTGGCATTGGAGGCATAATTAACAAATTAGGAATTGAAAAACGAAGAAACGTGAAACACGCATTTAAGTTCATGACACCGATGGTATGGCTGACGCGTCTGTTGGTCGGCGCATACCCTCAGTGGATCGGGTGCAAACCCGAAAAAATTCAGAGAATTTATTTTGCCAATCACTCGAGCCACCTCGACACCATTGTGATTTGGTCTGCTCTCCCTCGCTCTTTGCGTCCGCTTACCCGACCGGTTGCTGCTCGTGATTACTGGCAAAGCGGAATTCGCCGCAGAATTGCCGTTGACGAGTTAAACGTCGTTCTTGTCGACCGGCGCCGGACGGAAAACTCTGATCCTTTGGATCCGATGCGTCAGGCTCTTCGCGAAGGCTCCTCTCTGATTATCTTTCCGGAAGGCACGCGCTCTCCCCAGCCGCTTCCCGGGCCGTTCAAGAGCGGTATTTGGCGTTTGATGAGAGAATTTCCCGAAGTTGAACTCATCCCCGTTTATTTGGAAAATCTGCACCGCTCCATGCCGAAAGGTGCCCTTCTGCCCGTTCCGACTATGTGCTCCGTAAGATTCGGTGCACCTCTTCCGCACTCTGTCGACGACTCTAAAGAAGAGTTCTTAGAAAGAGCTAGAACGGCCGTCATCAGTTTAGCCAGGGAGCTCTAATATGCGTTTAGGTTTTTCCACTCAAGAAGCCTACTTCACGATTCTGGGTGTTCTTATTGTTCTCTCTGCCATTGGTACGATTATCGGCAACTGGCTGGTCTCCCGCGCCCAAGGAAACGAAACTCGACTCAACAATCTTCGCGTTGTTAACTCCCGCGTCCGTGCCTCTTGGCCCCTTCTGATCGTTTTTGCGATTGCTTTCTGTCTTGGTGAGGCCGCGCTCCTCATCTTCTTCGCGTTTGCTTCATTCTTTGCTCTGCGCGAATTTATTGCGCTGACTCCGACCCGGCGCCATGACCACGTCATCTTGATCATTGCGTTTTATATCGCAATCCCCGTTCAGTACATTCTTCTGGGATACGAAGAGATCGGACTCTTTTCCCTGTTTATCCCAGTCTACTTATTCCTGACACTGCCGGTCGTCATGGCCTTGGCCAAAGATACCGACCGCTTCTTAGACCGTGTTGCTAAGGTTCAGTGGGGCATTATGCTGGCCATTTTCTGCGTCAGCCACGCTCCTGCGATTGCTACATTGAACCTCACAAGATTTAATTCCAGTGGTTTGCTGCTGATGCTTTACTTCCTGCTGGTTCTCTATTTTGCGGACCTGTTCCAAATCATGGCATCCGCCATCTGGGGCGGCAAGCCGACTTGGAGTAATCAGTACAAGACATACAAAGGCATCATTATCGGAAGCATCGGAGCTCTGATCATGGGCTCTGCACTTTTCTGGATGACTCCCTTCCGTGCTTGGCAGGCACCTCTTATGTCCCTGCTGATTATTGTCTCGGGAACGCTAGGCGCTCTGGTCATGTCCTCGGTTAAGCGCTCTTTAGGAGCAGTTCGCTTGGATACCAGCATGATGCTGACCCGTGGGGCGTTGGACAGAATGGAAATGCTGTTCTTCTCAGCGCCTGTTTTCTATCACTCAACAATCTTTCTTTTCATGAGCAAGTAATTTCTGAAAGAAATTTCGTTAGAAAGAGAAAAATACGGTAAATTATTCCTCAGTACCTTTTTACTAGCAAGTATCAAAAGATGTTCGCTTCTAAGTTTTACTTTTACGGCTTTTACTTTCCGTCCGCGGCGGAAGGGAGGGCTGTGACGGCTTGCATCTAAGATCACACAACACTACTTAACCGCCGCTCCTTCGGGACTCGGCGGGTTTTTATAGCCTCAATCCCGACAGGCGCCATAATGGAGAACCATAATGCCTTACACAACTGACGACCTAAGAATTAAAGAAATCAGAGAACTCACTCCGCCGTCTTACCTCATTCGCGAATTTCCTTGCGGACAACTCGCATCTTCAACCGTACACATTGCCCGTCACTCTGCTCATGACATCATTCACGGCAAAGACGACCGGCTCCTTGTCATCGTCGGACCCTGCTCAATCCATGATCCGGTTGCCGCCGAAGAATATGCAGTTAAAATCTTCCTAAATTACAGCTTATATACCAACTCTCTGAACTCCGCCGCCATTTTGCTGATGACCTTGAAATCATCATGCGGGTCTATTTCGAAAAGCCTCGCACTACTATCGGCTGGAAAGGTTTAATCAATGATCCGGACCTGGACTGCAGCTTCCATATCAACCACGGCCTTCGCTTGGCCCGTGAGCTCCTCTTAACGATTAATGAACTGGGTGTTCCGGCCGGTACCGAATATCTAGATATGATCACGCCGCAGTACATCGCGGACTTGATTTCATGGGGTGCAATCGGAGCACGAACCACAGAAAGCCAAGTGCATCGTGAATTAGCCAGCGGCCTTTCCTGCCCGGTCGGATTCAAAAACGGCACTGACGGCAATGTCAAAATCGCCATCGACGCAATCAAAGCTGCCGCAAACGAACATGTCTTCCTTTCTGTCACCAAGGGCGGTCACTCCGCCATTGTCGTTACCGGCGGTAATGAAGACTGCCACGTTATTCTTCGCGGCGGTAAAGCCCCGAATTACGATGCTGAAAGCGTAGCCAAGGTTTGCGAAGCTCTGAAAGCAGCGGGACTTCCGCCCTCCGTCATGATTGACGCCAGCCACTCCAACAGTCACAAGAAGCACAAAGAGCAGATCGATGTCGTTGACAATATCTGCAAGCAGATCGGGGACGGAAGCTACAACATCATGGGCGTCATGATTGAATCCAATCTTGTTGAAGGCAACCAGCCTCTCGTTAAAGGTAAGGAAAAAGAACTGAAGTACGGTCAGTCCATTACTGACGCCTGCATCGGTTGGGATGATACGGTCAAGGTCATTACATCCTTGGCTCACGCCGTTCGCGATCGCCGCGAAAGAAATCGCTAATCGAGGTGTATAGATTCCAAACTCCCGTGAAATAGCCCGTGATTATTTTTAATCGGGCTATTTTCTTCATCTAATCCTCTGATTCCTTTAAACAAAAGATTTCAATGACGGCATTTTTATAATATAGGTCTATTAAAATGGGTCGCCCAAGAGTTTATGACACTCCGCACTTCTGCCTCCATACTTATGTCAGGAAGGGACACACTTACGTCGAGGCTTACAGAAATGAATGGGATCCGGAAAAGAAACGCTCCCGTATCGCACAAAGAAAGTACGTCGGAGCCTTGGATACAGAGACCGGAAGAGTTCGGCTCGGAAAGAAATATCTTTCCGAGAACCCACAATATGAAGGCAAGATTCTTTATTACGAAGATAAGCAGCTTGTTGAGCGAACACCGGAAGAGGTTCAGGAAGAGTTGAGCAAAAGAGTTCCGAGTCCTCTTAATGACATTGTCAGCTATGGTGCTTCTGCCGCGTGCTGGCTGGTTGCTCAGCAAAGCGGAATGCTCGAAGACTTAAAAGAGACTTTCGGGGCGGAAGTCGGCTCGGACTTGTTGAGATTGGCTATATACCAGTACCTCGACGGCGGCTCCATGGATTGCTTTGAACAATGGGCCTCTCAGCACTGGCTGCCCAAAGCTCGAACCTTCTCAGGCCAGCGCATCAGTGAGATGCTCTCAGAAATAACGCATCAGGATATTACGTCTTACCTAAAACTTCGGAATCAACGATGTGTTGAGCACTTTAACTCGGTAAAGACTCAGGCAGAAAAACTCAAAAAAACAGGCCCTAGATTCCGCTATCTCGCGTTGGACTCCACGGCGCTCAGCACCTACTCGGTAACCATCAGCAACGCTGCATACGGATACGCAAAACAAAATCCGGAACTGCGGCAAGTTAACTTCACGTTAGGCGTTGACTATCTGAACGGCGATGTCTGTTACGCCTACGAAAGCGAAGGCAGTATTACAGATAAATCCGTTTACCCTCATCTGATGATGGATCTGCATCACAACGGCTACAACCTTCAGGACACGGTTATCGTTACGGATCGAGGCTATCAGAGCATCTACAATATCCAGCGGCTGCTCGATATTGAAATTAATTACGTTTGCGGCGTCCCGCTCACAGAAGAAAGTGTCAGGCAGCTCTTTGAAAAATATAAGTCCAGTCTTAATAATCCGGCGTTCCTGAACGGCCGACTGAAAGCTGCCGCCAGAACGACGGAAGAGCTCTGGGTCAAGGCCACGGACTTCGGACCTCTGCGTCTTAGTACTTCACTGCACTTATATAAATATCCTGAACTTGCTGCTTTACAGGCTATCTCTCTGCATCAAAAGGTCGAGGAAGTGCTCGAGAAGAAAAACGGAGGAGAAAAAGTGCATCCGGCTGACTGGAGCAGAGTCAAAAATTACATTGTTGAAAATCGGCAGAAAGTCTGGGTTAAAAATATCAAAGGCCTCGAAGAATTTTTAACTCGAGCCGGGTGCTTCGCCATCAGAACAAATTGCATTAAGGACCCGTTTGAATGCCTGGCGGTTTACAAGCAAAGACAGATTGTTGAAACGGCCTTTAGACAAATGAAAGTCCTTAACGGGAACAACCGACTGCGCTGCTCTGAAAGGACCTATGTCGGTAAGCTCCTGCTCTTTGTTATCGCCCAATCTTTAAGAATGAGGATGCCCTACACGGTCAAAGAAAACGAGCAAAAGCTCGACTTGGATTTACCCGGTGACTCCTTGGATAAGGCCATGGCAATGCTTAAGGGGATCATGGCGGTCAGACCGCCGAGTAAATCTGTCTGGGCAGGAAGGCCTATTAGCAAAAAAGCCCGAGACATTCTCGAGCTTCTTGGCATTAACCAGGGGCTACGCATGAATTTATTTGTTAATTAGCGTGGTCAACGCTTCCAGAGCA
>OMGH01001171.1_pt1 | contig 17313 bp, 20 predicted proteins | sample 1645841 | NCBI WGS metagenome assembly OMGH01 (sample SAMN00849584, study PRJEB25192) | human gut metagenome
GAATTACGTGTCGTAGAACGAAAATGCTACCCCACACGTAATTTATTGAAATATTTTAGTATTTCTAACTGGAATTACGTGTCGTAGAACGAAAATGCTACCCCACACGTAATTTATTGAAATATTTTAGTATTTCTAACTGGAATTACGTGTCGTAGAACGAAAATGCTACCCCACACGTAATTTATTGAAATATTCTAGTATTTTCAGTTGGAATTACGTGTCGTAGAACGAAAATGCAACTACACACGTAATTTATTGAAATATCCTAACATTTCTAGTTGGAATTACGCGTCATATAACAATAATATTGTATGACACGTAATATAGCGAAGATTTCATGTTTTTCTAAAAAAATTTGAAAGGAAAGTGTATTAAAAAAGCAAGAGATATGTTATAGTTGACAAACAAAACCACGTACAAAATATGGAATGCAACATAAACTGGGTACAAAAAGAAAAAGCGAGGTGACGAATTATAAATATAAAAGAAATTAATGAACGATTAGAATATTTAAAAATAATTAAAGTTAAAGCGGAGAAGAGTCTGTCAGGTGCACCAGAAGGGAAGTTGGTGCTAGCAAGAAGCGCGAATACTATTCAATATCAGCAGAAGCAAAAAGACGGAACGAGAGTGTATATAAAAAAGAGCAACGCCGCCCTGATTAAAGCCCTGGCGCAAAAGGAGTATGACCAAAAGATTTTGAAAACTATTGATGCTGAAGAGAGAAGAATAAGGAAGTTTCTAAATAAGTACAATCCAAATTCACTATTAGAAGTATATGATTCTATGCCGGAGCAGAAAGGGATTTTTGTTACTAAATATGAATTAACTGATGAAGAATATGCAAAAATGTGGGAGGAGTCTAAGAATAATTTAGGAAGAATTGAGCCGGATGAACAATTAAAAGAATTAGGTTTGATAACAGAAAAGGGGGAATATGTCAGGTCTAAATCGGAGAAGATAATAGCTGATACTTTGACAAAAAACAATATAAATTATGTATATGAATTGCCATTACGTTTGAAAGGATATGGTACTGTTAAACCAGACTTTACAGTATTGAACAAAAGAACAAGGCAGGAATATGTGTGGGAACATTTTGGAATGATGGATGATTCAATATATGTTAAAAACGCAATTAAAAAAATTGAACAATATGGAAAAAGCGGATATGTGCAGGGAAGAAATTTTATTGCAACTTTTGAAAGCAAGGAAGCACCGTTGAATACAGTTACAATAAATAGGGTTATACAGGATTTCTTTCAATAGAGAAAACAAATTAATAAAATGAACATAAGACACAATAAAATACTAAATATGAAAATGCTGGAGAAAATACGTATTATAAAACAACAAAAAATTACAAATAAAAATTCAGCTTAAGGATATAAAACTACTATTAAAATTTCCAAATTTTGTATTTAATATTTTTATAAAATGGTTGTCACAACAACATAAAATAATCATAAATTATAATATTATCTATCTTGCAGAAAGGCAATGAAGTCAATAGTAAAATAAAGAAAGGAATATGGCAATTTAGTTAACGATGAATAACTACCATATTATGGTGAAAAGCGTTAATGGTGAGATAATTATCTCACTATTTCACATACGCAGGTGGAATAAAATATTATGACACTGTAATCTTAATATAAATTGCCAAGGGAAAGTTAATAAAATGAAAAAAGATATGGGGAAAGATTTAAATAATAAAATGTTTTGCTTTCAGTGCGAGCAGACAGCAGGCTGTGCAGGATGTATGGGAGCAGCAGGTGTTTGTGGAAAGACAGCTAATACATCAAGATTGCAGGATGAATTAACAGGAGCAGTAATTGGACTTGCCAAGTCTTGCGGCCACAATGAAAAGTCTGAAAGAACAGATAGAATTATAATTGAAGGATTGTTTACAACAGTTACAAATGTTAACTTTAACGATAAAACGTTGGAAGATATGATTGAAAAAGTCCATAAGGAAAAAGAAGCAATTGCGCCTAATTGTATTACTTGCGCAGCACCTTGCGGAAATACTGAAGATTTTGATATGAATTTATTGTGGAATGAAGATGAGGATATCCGATCATTAAAGTCACTTATTTTATTTGGAATAAGAGGAATGGCTGCGTATGCGTATCACGCAATGGTACTAGGTTATGAAAGTGAAGAAGTAAATCAGTTTTTCTACAAGGCATTGTCGATTATAACTTATGACTTAGAAATGGATAGATTAATTGAAGTGGCAATGGAAGTTGGCGAGAAGAATTTAAAGTGTATGGAATTACTCGATAAAGCAAACACATCAAGCTATGGAACACCAACTCCTGTGAAAGTGCCATTAACTATAGAAAAAGGACCTTTTATTGTAATAACAGGTCACGATTTAAAGGATTTGGAAGTTTTGTTGAAGCAGACGGAAGGAAAGGGCATCAACATTTATACTCACGGTGAAATGTTGCCCGCTCACGGCTATCCGGAGTTAAAGAAATACCCGCATCTAAAAGGAAATTTCGGAACTGCATGGCAGAATCAGCAGAAGGAATTTGACAACATTCCGGCACCTGTATTGTTTACAACTAATTGTTTAATGCCGGTTAAGGAAAGCTATAAGGATAGAGTTTTTACAACAGAAGTTGTGTCATACCCTGAAATGGTTCACATTGAAGGAGATGGAGAAGAGAAAGATTTTACTCCGGTTATTAACAAGGCGTTGGAACTTGGCGGCTACAAGGAAGACAAAGAAAATACAGGTATAAATGGTGGAAAATATGTTGTTACAGGTTTTGGACACGGCTCAGTTTTAAGCGTTGCTGATAAAATTATTGAGGCTGTAGAGAATAAGCAGATAAGTCATTTCTTCCTTGTAGGTGGATGTGACGGAGCAAAAGTTGGAAGAAATTATTATACTGAATTTGTAAAACAGTCACCGAAAGATTCAGTTATTTTAACATTAGCCTGTGGAAAGTACAGATTTAATGATTTGGATTTGGGAGAAATATGTGGACTTCCAAGAATAATGGATATGGGACAGTGTAATGACGCTTATGGAGCAATCAAAGTGGCAATAGCATTATCTAAGGCATTTGGCTGCGAAGTTAACGAACTTCCATTATCAATGATTTTGTCATGGTATGAGCAGAAAGCGGTATGTATTTTGCTTACATTGCTTCATTTAGGAATAAAAAACATCTTCTTAGGACCGACTTTACCTGCATTTATTTCACCTAATGTGTTGAAATATTTGGTAGAAAATTATAATATATCTCCTATAAGCACACCGGAAGCGGATCTTAAAAAAATCTTAGGCTAACCGGTATTAGGAGGAAATATGTCAAACGTAATTAAGATAAATGATTTTGATGCTAAGGAGCTTGATGTTTACGCACGATTGTCAGAGGGACAATTGCTAAACAGACATGAGCCGGAGAAAGGAATTTTCATAGCGGAAAGTCCAATTGTAGTGGAGAGAGCTCTTGATGCAGGATGTGAACCTATTTCTATTTTGGTAGAGGACAGACACATCAAAAATCAGGCAAAAAATATAATTGAAAGATGTGGAAATATTCCAATTTTTACGGCACCGTTTGATGTATTGACAGGAATAACAGGTTTTAAATTAACAAGGGGAATGCTATGTGCAATGCACAGACCCAAGCTTAAAACCGTTGAAGAAATATGCAAGGATAAAAGAAGGGTTGCAGTGCTTGAAAATATTATGAATCCTACAAATGTAGGAGCAATTTTCCGCTCAGCTGCAGCCCTTAATATTGATGCTGTTTTGCTTACACACGGTTGTAGCAATCCTCTTTACAGAAGAGCAATAAGGGTAAGCATGGGAACAGTATTTCAGATACCGTGGACTTTTATTGATGAGAAAGAAGGAACGGGTATAGAATTGTTACATAATATGGGATTTAAGACGGCGGCAATGGCTTTAACTGACAATTCAGTAAGCATTGATGATAAAAATGTAAAGTCAGAAGAAAAGTTGGCAATAATTCTTGGTACGGAAGGTGAGGGACTTCACCAGAATACAATAAATAGTAGTGATTACACTATCAAAATTCCAATGAGCCACGGTGTAGATTCTTTAAATGTTGCAGCAGCAAGTGCGGTAGCTTTTTGGGAATTAGGCAAATAAAACTTTTAGGTAAAATATTAAAGGACGGAAAATGAAAAATCAAAATAGTTTAAAATGGATAATAAAAAATAGCAAAGGTGAAATCCCTAAAATAGTTATATTAAGCATATCAAATATATTACTGGCATTGGTGGCAACTGTTTTGGCACTTGTAAGTAAACTTGCAATTGATTCGGCACAAAGGGCGGCAACGGCATCATCAAATGCGGAGTTTTTGCATTACAGAAACTTGATTATTTTTAATTGTGTATTAATTCTTGTAGTTATTACTTCAAGATTGCTTTTAAGAGTTTTTACACAAAGTCTTACAATTAGGGTTCAGGCAAAAATGGAAATGAAAATGCGTGGAAGACTTTTTTATTCCATTATGATGAAAGATTATGGAAAAATTAACAAATATCATAGCGGTGAATTAATGAACCGAATCACAAGTGATGTAAAAATAGTTACAGAAGGAATTATCTCTATAGTTCCTGACGCATTGTATTTCCTGACACAGTTTGTTGGAGCTTTTGTTGTTTTGATTATTTTCGACTGGAAGTTTACAATGTTATTTATTGCAGCAGGTATTGTAATGTCAGTTATTGCAGTGTTTTTTAGAGGTAAATTAAAAAACTTAAGCAAACAGGTTCAGGAAACTGACGGAAAAGTGCGCTCATTTTTTCAGGAAGCCATTGAAAGCATACTTGTTGTAAAAACATTTGGATTGGAAAAACAGTTTGACAAAAAAGGAAATATTCTTCAGAGAACAAATTACGAAGTAAAAATGAGAAGAAGAAAAATAACTATTTTTGCAAATGCAGGATTTTCATTTATTTTTAATGCAGGATATCTTTTTGCCTTGGGATGGTGTGCAATAAAAGTCAGCATGAAGGCTATGACTTACGGAACATTAACAGCAGTTTTGCAGCTTATTTCACAGATTCAGACACCATTTGTAAGTATAACAAAAATGTTTCCACAGTATTATGCAGTGCTTGCTTCAGCAGAGCGTATTATGGAAATTGAAAACATAACAAATGAAGAAAGTACATACGAAAAAATAGATGTAAAACAGACTTATGATAAGCTGGAAAGTATTAGATTTAATAACATAAAATTCAATTATGGCAGAGAAACAGTAATAGAGCACGGCGATGCTATGCTTAACAAAGGCGATTTTGTTGCCATAAGAGGAATTTCAGGAATTGGAAAGAGTACATTAATGAAGATGCTTCTTGGGGTTTTTAAGCCACAGCAGGGAACAATAGATATTTGTCTTGAAAACGGAAAAACAATTCAGGCAAGCCCCGATACAAGATGTATGTTTTCATATGTGCCACAGGGAAATTATTTATTTAGTGGAACTATAAGGGAGAACATCCTTATGATTAATCCTAATGCGTCAGATAAGGAAGTAAGCCAGGCACTTAAGTTAAGTGAAATAGAGGATTTTATTGAAAATTTACCTGACGGATTAGATACAGTAATCGGTGAAAAAGGTCTTGGAATCTCAGAAGGTCAGGCACAGCGTCTTGCAATTGCAAGAGCGTTAATAAGCAATGCTCCAATAATCCTACTTGATGAAGCAACGTCGGCACTTGACAAAAACACAGAAGAAAAAGTGCTTGATAACATTAAGAAACTAAACAAAAAAACTTGCATAATCATAACTCACAAGGCAGCAGCTTTGGAGGTATGCAATAGAGAATTTATAATAAATGACAAGCAATTGACAGCGGTAAGAAAAGAGGCCATAAATTAATGACCTCCTCTTTAATGTATTACCTGTTGGAATCCCGGGCACTTTTAAGTTCAGACCAAAGTGCATCATGAAATATCATGGCAAGCTCTTCCCAGTGCTTATGTTGGTTTCTTTCGTAGTTAAGTTGCTCCTTTAAGTTGCTGATTTCAAGAAGAAGCCTATTGGTTTCATCAACTAAAGAAGCTGTTGAAATATTATTCGAAATATTGTTCATAGAATAAATCCCCCCCTATTCAATGCAAGTATATCACTGAAAAGGAAATTTTTGTAAAAAAATGTTCGACATTAAGTGACATAGGGTAAGGTTAAGTCTTGTAAATAGGCAAAGGCTATTATATAATTAATTAGTTAAAACCTAACAGGTTTAAAAAATATGGAAAGGAAAAACAGGCACATTAATATGAAAGTTGTGTTTGTTGACTAAATATTATCGGAAAAATGGCATTTTTAAAAAGAGTATATTTTAAGAATGCTATTAGTAATTAATATTTAGCATAGGGAAAATTAGATGGGAAAGTATTTTGGAACAGACGGCTTTAGAGGTGAAGCTAATGTAAATCTTACAGCAATGCATGCATTTAAAGTAGGAAGATTTCTTGGATGGTATTATGGAAGATTCCACAAATGTTCAGTTGTAATCGGAAAAGATACAAGAAGAAGTAGTTATATGTTTGAAGATGCACTTTCAGCAGGTTTAACATCAACAGGTGCAGATGTTTATCTTCTTCACGTTACAACAACACCAAGTGTTTCTTATGTAGTAAGAACAGAAGATTTTGATTGTGGAATTATGATTTCTGCAAGTCATAACCCATATTATGATAATGGTATAAAATTAATTAACGGTAATGGTGAAAAAATGGAACAGGAAGTAATCGACAAGGTTGAAGAATATCTTGATGGCGATTTTGATGATGTTCCATATGCAACAATGGACAAGATTGGTAGAACAATTGATTACTTTGCCGGAAGAAACAGATATATGGGATATTTAATGACTTTGGCAAAAAATTCATTTAGAAATGTAAGAGTAGGACTTGACTGTTCAAACGGTAGTGCATCAGCAATTGCAAAGAGTGTATTTGATGCATTAGGAGCAGAAACATATGTAATTAACAATGAACCTAACGGAACAAACATTAACATGGAAGCAGGTTCAACACATATTGAAGTTTTACAGAAATATGTAAAGGATAACAAACTTGATATCGGTTTTGCTTATGACGGTGACGCTGACAGATGTTTATGTATTGATGATAAGGGCAACATAGTAGATGGTGACTTAATTCTTTATGTTTGCGGTGTTTACATGAAGCAGAACGGAGAATTAGATAACAACACTGTTGTAACAACTATTATGTCAAATATTGGTTTATACAAGGCATTTGACGCAGTAGGAATTGACTATGCCAAGACAGACGTTGGTGATAAGTACGTTTATGAATGTATGAGAAATAACAACTTCCGTTTAGGTGGAGAACAGTCAGGACACATTATTTTCAGCAAGTATGCTACAACAGGTGACGGTATTCTTACATCAATCAAGTTAATGGAAGTTATGCTTTCAACAAAGAAGAAAATGTCAGAATTAATCAGCCCTGTAGTTATTTATCCACAGTGCTTAAAGAATATCAGAGTAGAAAGCAAGCCGGAAGCAAGAGCAGATGTTGATGTTCAGGCAGAAGTTGAAAAAGTAGCAAAACTTCTTGGTGACGACGGAAGGATTCTTGTAAGAGAAAGTGGAACAGAACCTGTAATCAGAGTAATGGTTGAAGCAAAAACAGACCATTTGGCTGAAAAGTATGTTAATCAGGTTATTAAAGTTATTGAAGATAAAGGTCATGCAGTATAAGACAGCTTATGAATGTATGTAATATTAAAAAATTATCTCTGTGGGGAGTGAGAATAGTTCTTGTGCTTATTATTTTATTTTGGATGAGTACTATTTTCGGATTCTCTGCAGAAACAGGAACACAGTCACAGGGATTAAGTGACAAAATCACAATAAGAGCTGTGCAGATAATTGAACCTGAATACTCTTCCTTAGATTTAGCGTCTAAGGAAGAGTTATTTAATAAAGTGAGCTTTTTTGTAAGAAAAACAGGTCATTTCAGCGAATATGGAATATTAGCAGGATTGATTTTAATTCTGTTATTTACTTTTGAAGAAGTAAGAAACACAAGAAAGCACATTATTATGGGTGCAGTAGTTACAGATTTAATATGTATGATTTATGCATCTACAGATGAATTTCATCAAACTTTTGTGGATGGAAGAAGTGGCAAGTCGGCAGATGTTTTAATAGATACATCAGGTACGGTTTTTGCCACAATTATATTATGTCTTATTATAGTCTGTGCAGGAAATAGAAGGAGAAAAAATGAGCAGTTGGAAAGATAACATTAGAAAAGTTACACCATATACACCGGGAGAACAGCCAAAAATAAGTGATGTGATTAAACTAAATACAAACGAATGTCCATATCCACCATCACCTTTGGTAACAGAGATGATTGAAAAAATGGATACTGAACGATTCAGACTTTACCCTGATCCGGAAGCAAGTCTGTTAGTTAACGAGCTTGCTGAATATTACAATGTAAAACCAGAGCAGGTTTTTGTGGGAGTAGGTTCAGATGACGTTTTGGGAATGGCATTTCTTACATGCTTTAATTCAGAAAAGCCAATTCTTTTTCCTGACATAACATACTCTTTTTATGATGTGTGGGCTGAATTATTTAAAATACCTTACAAGACAGTGGCATTGGATGAGCAGTTTAAGATTAATCCGTTGGATTTTAACAAAGAAAACGGTGGAATAATATTCCCTAATCCAAACGCCCCAACAGCAATTGAAATGCCTCTTGAACAGGTAGAGGAAGTAATAAAAAATAATCCGGATGTTGTTGTTATTGTGGATGAAGCATATGTTGATTTCGGGGGACATACAGCATTGTCATTAATTGACAAATATGACAATCTTCTTGTTGTAAGAACATTTTCAAAGTCAAGAGCAATGGCTGGAATGAGAATTGGATATGCTTTCGGTAGTAAGGAATTAATTGACGCAATAAAGGCAGTAAAATTCTCTTACAATTCATACACAATGAATCAGGCAACAATCGAAACTGGTGTTGCGGCAATAAAAGATGATACATATTTTAAGAATATAGTTTCTAAAATTATTGAGACAAGAGAGAATGCCAAGAAAGAGCTTAAAAAACTTGGTTTTTCATTTACGGATTCAAAAACTAATTTTATTTTTGCTACTCATGAAAGAATGCCTGCAAAAGAAATATTTGAAAAATTAAAGAAAAAAAATATTTTTGTAAGATACTTCAATAAGCCTGGAATAGATAATTATCTACGAATTACGATAGGAACAGATGAAGAAATGAAGAAACTTTACAAGGCATTACAGGTAATTTTGCAAAAGTAGATAATATACAAAGGTGAGAAATGAATTTATTAGATGTTTTTTTTATAGGAGTAGGGCTTTCAATGGATGCCTTTGCAGTTTCGATTTGTAAAGGATTAAAAATGAAAGTAATAGACTTAAAGCAAAGCTTTATTATAGCTTTCTTCTTTGGAGCATTTCAGCTTATGATGCCTTTAATAGGATACGCTTTAAGTGCAAGTTTTGTTGAATATATTAACAAGTATAGTCATTGGATAGCTTTTGTACTATTATTGGTTATTGGCATAAATATGATACGAGAAGCTTTGGGAGACAGTGAAGAAGAGAAAGAAGTCATAGAATCAGTTACGGATTTTAAGGAATTATTTATGCTTGCCATAGCTACAAGCATTGATGCACTTGCAGTTGGTGTAACCTTTGGCACAATGGGAAGCAAGTTGGAAACATCGATTTGGGCATCAGTTATTCTAATTGGGATTACAACATTTGCAATATCCCTTGGTGGAGTTTTTATTGGAAATGCCTTTGGAGTTAAGTACAAGTCTAAAGCAGAGGTTGTAGGAGGAATAATTCTTATAATAATTGGATTAAAAGTGGTAATTGAACATTTTACTTAAGAACACTTGTTTTTGATGTAACTAACGATATTTTTGCAGAAAATGCGTGGTATTTTGAATGGGGAAAAATAAATAATAGATAGAAGATATACCGTCTGACAAGGTTAATGTAAACTTGTTAGACGGTATTTTTATGTAAAAAATTATTAGAAATAAAATCATATGCAGGAGTAAATTCCATATTGTGCAAAAAATCAAAATTTTGCTTTAAATGAAAAAATAACTGCACCCCCGTTTCTTTAAAAGATATGGGAGTCTTTGTTTGATCAATTAAAATGTTAATTAACGCTTAAGTAGCTTTGGACTCAAAGTAACTTCATCGGGTGGAATAGGTGAAAGTTGTAGCAAAGACAATAACTTTTTCCCGTCTTTGGAGTCCATTAAATCAAAAGGTGTTTTGTTATCTAAATTTTCACGAAGAACACTGTTTATATGACAACAGATTAACGTTACGTCAGCAACAGTGAGAGGTGAAAAACTAACACCTTTAGGAAGTATTCTTCGTATTAAACGATGGTTGTTTTCGACCTGTGGTTTTTGCCACGAAGCTTGAGGATCACAAAAGAATACACGAGTTCTGAAAAGCCCTGTTCTTGTGTGTTCAAGTGCTTGAGGATTTTTGAATTCAACGCCGTTATCGGTCAAGATAACAGGAAATAATCTCTTGAATAGAGAGACTCCAAGAATCTCAGTTAAGGAATCAAAAATCTGAATTACACTATCCTGAGTTCCATCGTTCATTAGAAAGATAAGCATAAAACTTGTCCTTCTAAAAATCATAGTAAGAAATACTTTTCCCTTATTACGACCACCCTTTACAGTATCCATTTCTACAACAGGTAGATCTGGGTTTGCTTCCATGAAGGATTTGAAATCTTCATAGGTGCGACCTTGTCTATATTGGTATTCAAGCTTGGTAAGAACCTTTTTAGGCCTACGTTGCCTGTAAACAACCTTTTTAGGAAGGTCAATATTACGAACCTTAAAAACACCCTGGTCAATGTAATTATAGAGAGTTCTCTCTGATATACCTAATTCATCTAAGTGCGTAGCACAAATGTGATTTAGAGATTGACCTTTAGCAATAAGAGGTTCAATTATATCAGCAATTGCTCTTAATTCAGATGGAGTTTTTCTGACACCGGAATGAGCATTGCGAATGCTTTTGTGATGAGCAGCATCAGCTCTGTGAGCTGTATAGTAAGCCTTGTTACGTTTACATTGTTTAAGCATAGAACAATTAGTGCAGACATAAGGAGGTTTATCTAAAAGAGGACATTGAGAAGATTCATAAGAAGCGCAAATATTTGTGCATATACGATCTTCAGGACATCGCTTACAACGATATCCATAACATCCATGTACTCCAACATCATCGCATATAGAATTCTTTAGGCAAGAGTTTTTGTGAGTACAATCATTCTCGCCAGGGAGAGGAATTCTATCAACAAAGCATCGATATTTAATTACTTCTCTAGAAATGGTAGAAGCTGAACGTTCAAGATTTCTACCAATAGAGGCAAAAGAGTAGTCTTTACTAATCATACGTTCAATAATTATTCGTTCAGATAAGGATAATTGTTTTGGCATAAAAGCCTCCTTTCTGATCAAACAAAGACTACTTAAAATATACACTTTTGCAAAGGTAACTGCTAGTTTGCAAAAGTAGTAGCATGGAAAAACTAGCAGTTTAAATTGCAATTAAATTGCGTTTAAATACAATTATAAGTCCCTTTTATTGTACAACTTATAATATATAATTTGAATAGTGGGGCAATTTTACCCCTTTAGATTTACTAATAAATATAGAAATTTGTACATAATAGGAGCGATAATTATGCTTAAAATGAAAGACAACAATTATATAAACAATATAGCAGCTATCCGTAAGAAGCAAGGAATAAGCCAGACTCAATTTGCTAATGCAATTGGTGTTGAAACCAGTACTATCAGCAGAATAGAAACCGGTAAGTCTGATCCATCAGTGGTTACATTATTTGCTATTGCTAAATATTTGCAGGTTTCAGTTGATGATTTATATACAATGAAAACTGAAGAACAAATTAAAAATGAACGAGAGCAGGAATTCTTCAAGAGAAATATTAGATATTATGTCTCAACAGTTGAAAATAGAAAACATTACTAAGTCGAACGAATTTTCGAAATATGGCGTATATGCTATAGAAAACCAAAATTATTTTCGCTATAGTTTAGATACATTCTAAAAAGGGGTGTGAGATCAGCTAAGCTAGGGCATGAAAAGTGCTACGGAATACTAGTGTATTATCTGCAGAATTTATTTCCCTTATCAAGCAGGTATTTATTGTAAACACAAAAATACTGATTAAAGGAAGTGAATAAGGAATGAACAATTCTATGAAGATATCATTCTGTTGCAAGGACTGTAAAGGAAAAATGTTTGACTATTATGCAGGAACATTAAATTTGTCTATCAAATGCAATAGATGCAAAAGAGTTTTAACCCTTAAAAAGATAGATGATGAATATGTAGCAAAGAGAATGATTGACGGAAAACTATTTGTGTGAGGTGTAAAAATTGATTTACAAGTATGGCATTGGAGAGCACGTGTATATCATAGAAAATGGGATGCACATAAAAGAAGTGATAATAGTTAATATAGCCAATGGTTTCTATCAGGTCTGCTTTACGGATAGAAGAGGCTCAATTAAATTAAGAGAGTCAAGACTATATAAGACTATTGGAGAAGCAGCAACAAAGAACAGTGCTGCGAAAAATGAATTAAGCAAATTACATAAGAAAAAAAATACCATTCACCATATGATTACGAATGTGGATATTATGGATGACTGAAAAATTCATTATAAAAAATTAAATAGGCCCACCTGATAAGGGCATATAGTTATTGAGGTAACTGTAGGAGCACCAGAGATGCAGGGGAAAATCAGTAAGAAGTAGATTTACTTTACCGGATTTCCCTTGCGTCTTTTTTGATTTCGCATAGAAAAACATATATGTAACTAAATTGTCAGGTGCAGACAACGAACCTTTCTGGTTTTCCAGAAAGGAAAAAGATGTTTTATTACGATATTAAGGAAAGCGGAAAAAGAATCAAGGAGTTAAGAAAAGCAAAGGGATTAACACAGGAAAAGCTGTCAGAAAAGATTGGAATTTCATGTCAAGGATTAAAGATGATTGAGTGTGGAATAAATGGAGCCAGAATTGACACATTTGTTTATTTGGCAGAAGTATTAGATACAACGATTGATTATTTGGTTTTAGGCAGAAGTTGTATGGTTATTGATGATGAGTAAAAGGTATAGTGCTACTAACTCTTAATTTATATTTAAAAACAGTATATTAGAAGAGGCTCAAATGAGCCGGCAAACCTCCTTTAAGGCAATGCATGAAATAGTTTCTACTTATTATAACTATAAGTTTGAGGTTGTTGACTATGCCGTGACCCATACTGAAGTATGGTAGCAAGCTACAATACATATACTGGCGACGGGCAGAGGAAAGAAACAAAGTAGTAAGTAATGATTGGCGTGTTATGTTACTGCAACTGCGTCAGACGTGATGCGATGCATTGCAATAGAGGAGAAAATCAGGAGGAATAAATGGAATACAAAGGTTTAGAAGTTGGAAACATAATTAAATCATTAAGAATAAAAAAGAATGTATCTGTATTTGAACCGGCTTACAGAGCAAAAATAAGTCAATCACATGTATATCAGTTGGAAGAAGGAAGTAATAAAATGAGCATTGACCTTTTGTATAGGTTAATGGATGCACTGGATACAGATGCAAATACGATATTGGGAATAAAGGAAAAGGATGAAGAATCAGTGGATGAAAGATTGAAAGAGTTAAATCCTAAGATAAAAGAAACACTGACGGAGTTGTTTTTAAAGACAATAGATGGGGTGGAGAAATAGAAGTTGAACAAAATAAAGATTATATGAAATAAGAGTCGAATCTAAAACACTTACAAGTATATTTGTAAAAATGTTTTATTCGACTTTTTTCAGTAAAAAAATAATTTGTAGACATAATATTTAAATGACATCAAGGAACAATTTATGTGATTTTTAAATTTTGGAATTATTGACTAAAAAAGTAAATAAATGTATAATGTGAATGAGTATATGAATTAAGGGGATAAAATGTCAACTATAGTTCTTTATAAGGATAGATTAAATGGTATAAATACTTACATAAACGATGTGACTAATTCATGTGATAGTTTAAGTACTCAATTAAATTCTTTGAAGTCAATCTTACAGGGGGTAAGTTCTAATTCTTGTAATCTGCAAGACACAGTCAATAATATTAGTTCCTCAACAAAAACTGAAAAAGATAAGATAAAGGATTTAAAGAAACTCAACAAAAAAATTGGTGAGTTTATTTCTGTTACAGTAAAGAAGGATAATTCTGTAAAAGAACAAATCGAGAAGACTAAGGAAGAGTTTTATACAAAATATTCATATTTGAAGCCGGAATGTGAAAAAAATGGCTTGGAAAAAGTGTGTGACGGATTAAAAAGTGCTGTAAGATGGCTTGTGGATAACATTAAAGAGATACTTGTAGTTGGCTTGGCTGTATTAGCAGTAGTTGCCGTAGTAGCACTTGCGATTGCTACATTTGGACTTGGTGCAGTGGCTATTGCTACGGTGGTTGGAGCAGCAGCAGGACTGGCAAGCCAGTTAATAACTGATATAGCCAGTGGATTTGTTACTGGAAAATTCAAATTTAGTAGCATACAGGAATATATGGCATCAGCAGTAGGGGGAGCAATTGGAGGAATTATAATGTTACCAACAGGTGGTGTTACGGTGGTTTCGGTATTTGCCAGTAAAGTGTTTGGGAATTTTGCATTGGCTGCAACTGCAGATGTGTTTGTTTCTACATCTTTGAGTGAGGGGATTCCAATGATACTTAGTAAAGAAAGGTTATCTTTAGGTGAGTGGGGAAGTGACGTTGCAGTAGGAACTGCAGTATCATTAGCTTTGGCGAAAGGATTTGACGGATTCACTACAAAATTTAACAAGGGGTTAAAGAACACTGGATTTAAGATTACGGAAAGATTTGCAGGGAGTCATAGTTATAGAGCTGACTATAGTAGATCTATAAAGAGATTGATACATGGAAATTCTAGTTTTAAGAACATAACATATAAGACATATAGAAACGGATTTATGGCAGAAATGACAGAAAATTTCTTTGTTAATCCAACTAATGGTATGTTAGGTGTAGGATGGGATGAAATAAAAGAATTAGCATTTAATTAGATTGGAGGAAAAAGAAATAATGAAAATATTGGAGTGTTATCAGCCAAGAGGAATAGCAAAATTAGCTTTTTTTGTTTTGTGCTTGGGAATGATTCCTTTCTGTGGGCATTTAGTAATGAAAGATGAAGAAACAAGTGGGTATATAGTGTATGTGCTTTTTTTTATAATACCTATTTTGTTGGGCATACTTGCAATATTCGTATATAGGATATCAGTGATAGATAATTATATTATTATAAGAAAATGGTATGGCAGATGTGTAAAAGTTAACTTTGATGATATCACCAAAGTTGTATTTGCCACTTTAAGTGGAAAGCCTGTGGATGCTACTCGAATTCACATATATAAAGGTAAAAAGAAGGTGTTATCTTTAGACCCTGTAATGGAGAATTACGATAAAATGAAAAATTATCTATTAGACCATATCGGTGAAGAAAAAATAGAGATAATTACTTAAACATAATGGAAAGGGGAAATCTATGGAGGTTTGTACAAAATTATTAGATGTAAAAAATCTAAATAAAGTTCAGCTAAAAATATTAAAAACTATAGGAATATGGTTTGTTACATTTATCATTTCGTTGGCATTACTGGTTAACCTTAACAAAAATGAGCATATTGAAATTTTAGTTGATTTATTATTTTTCATACCAGTTATGATTCATGTGATATTTATATCGCGTAAAGCCAAGAAAAATGAATGGGTTAGCAAAAAACTTGAAATAGAAGCTTATGAAAACAAACTTTATTTAAATAAAAGAAGTATATTTGTTAATTTGGATAAAACAAATAATAAAATTTACATAGATAATATTTATGATGATTATATGAATTCATATGATACAACCTTTTGCGGATATATAGATGAAAAAGATTCGGAAAAATTTTTAGAATTTTTAAAAGAAAATAATATCACAATTGGCGTTATTAATGCTGAATTATTAATATATAGATACAAAAATTTGTCAGTACCGGGGAAATATAATAATTTGTCAAGAATACTTAAAAATAGACCTGAACAGCTTGTCAGCCAAGGGGATTGTTTCTTATGGGATTGTTTGGAAGATTCCTTTAAGGTTATGCCTTGGAACTCCGGAGAATTAAAGATAAAGGAATTAATATATTACAAATATAAGAAACTGACATCTGAGGATTTGAGTTTAGATTCAAAGGTGCATATAGAAAAGGCGATGCATTATGGCTTATATTTCGGAAATGTTAATGGAGAATTTTGGATAAAGTATGGAATTCCACAAATAATAAAAAACTATAGAATTTGTAATAGAAAATTAGAGTTTGCTATGCTGTCTCCGTTTATTTTGATATTAATTATATTTGGTGTACTAGTTGGTCTTGGAGTTATTACATAGAGGGCACACATATGAAGATTTAACAGATTTATATCTAAGACTATGATTAGATTATATAAAGCAGAAAAGTAGAAAGAGGAGAAAGGAAATATGCAACAAAAAATATATTTTTCAAATTCTTCATAAAGAAATAAAACTTGCGTCTAAAGTGTTAGCTTTTGCAGATAGTACAAATGAAAACATATAAGTATTTCAGAATTGTTAGACTATATTAATAAATTAGAAAATGAAGGTAAAATTTAATGAAAAAAATACAAGTTGTTTTGTTAGAAAGTGTTGGAAATATAAAGTTTGGAATTACAAAGCAAGAAGTAAGAGAAAAATATGCGGTTAAGGGAGAGTTTATTAAAAATGATTTTTCTAATAACTTGACTGACGATTTAGGATTTTGTCATGTATATTATAATGATGAAGGAAAATGCGAAGCCGTAGAGATATTTAATGATGTGGAAGTATATATTGGAGAGAAATTATTATTCCCAACAACATATGCTGTGGCAAAAAATGTTGAAAAATCACTTAAACAGGACGACGAAGGAATGATTAGTGTTGATATGTCAATAGGTATTTACGCACCAGATGGGGAGATGGAAAGCATTTTATTTGGAGAAAAAGGATATTACGAATAGAGAAAAATATTGTAATTCGAGGAACTTGATATGAAATTATTTGATGAAGGGATAAAAATTACAAAAGAAGATATTTTGGAATTTGAAGAAAAATTGAATACGAAATTCCCAGAGGCATATGTT
>OMGH01001179.1_pt1 | contig 17205 bp, 9 predicted proteins | sample 1645841 | NCBI WGS metagenome assembly OMGH01 (sample SAMN00849584, study PRJEB25192) | human gut metagenome
GAAGCCACAAATTCCACCGGTGCCGCTGCAAACGGAAGCGAATACACGATGCAGCACTTTTCTTCGATCTCAGCGGTCCTGGAACAGTATTACGCTTCACGCAACGTCTACACGCGCATCCGGCAGAAGTCCGTCGACCTGCGCCGGATTGTCGCCACCGCCTTAGACCGCAGCCGCAAGAAATACCAGCTGCAGGAAAAGCAGTTAAAGGACACCGAAAAGCGCGACAGGTACAAAGTCTACGGCGAACTGATCCACACTTACGGCTATGGACTTGCGGAGGGCGCAAAGGAACTGGAGGCGCTCAATTACTACACCAACGAGATGATCAAAATTCCGCTCGACCCGATGCTTGACGCCAAGGCGAATGCCCAGAAATATTTCGACAAATACAATAAGTTAAAGCGCACGTATGAAGCCCTCACGGATCTGACCGCGGAGACACGCGCCGAGATCGAGCACCTAGAGAGCATCGCAACCTCACTCGATATTGCACTCACGGAAGACGATCTCGTGCAGATCAAGGAAGAACTGATCGAATACGGCTATATCCGCAGGAAGCGCACCGACAAGAAGGCCAAGATTAAGAGCAAACCGTTCCACTACCGTTCCTCCGACGGATATGACATCTATGTCGGGAAGAACAATTACCAGAACGAGGAACTGACGTTTAAATTCGCCACCGGCAACGACTGGTGGTTTCACGCCAAGGGAATGCCCGGCTCCCACGTTATCGTAAAATCCGGCAGCGACGAACTGCCGGACCGTGTCTTTGAGGAGGCAGGAAGACTCGCCGGCTATTATTCCAAAGGCAGGGACAACGACAAGATTGAGATTGACTATCTCCAGAAAAAGAACGTAAAAAAGCCGAACGGCAGCGCGCCCGGCTTTGTTGTATACTATACCAATTATTCTCTGACCATTCATCCGGACATCTCCGGTCTGACCCTGATCGAGTAAAAGCGCCCTAGGCTTCGATCAGTCCTGCTCTGCGCATCTCAGTATAAGCGAGCAGGAACGGGCCGACGCCCTTTGCATCATCTTTTACCACCGGCTCCGACATATAATAATCGTAGGTGCCGGAGCGCATCTGTTTTCCGCCAAGTCCGGCAACTAAGCAGATGCCGTCCAAGTGCAGGCTTCCGTCCGCATCCTCGGAGAGATATTTCTCACAGATGCCGTGGAATGCCTTTGCACCGTATGTCTGATAGTTCTCCGGCAGAAAGCCCAGGCGCACACCCTTAAGCAGCGCGTATGCCATGATCGAGCTTCCGCTGGTCTCCAGATAATTCTTCTCCATGCCTCCAAAATTCACAACCTGATACCACATGCCGCTGGCGTCCTGATACTTTAACATGGCGTCCATCAGATCCACAAACACCTTCTTCAGGCGCTCATACGGCTCTCCCACCGACGCATCCGCCTTGTCCAACGTGTCAAGAAGCGCCATGGAATACCAGCCAAGCGCTCTCAGCCAGAAATTCTGGCTTAACCCTGTCACCTTGTCGCACCAGAACATCTCTCTGGAAGAATCATAAGCATGATAGTACAGTCCGGTCTTCGGATCGCGCATATGCTCCACCACATTGAAAAACTGGCGGAAAATATCGTCATAATTCTTCTTCTCATGAAATCTCGTCTCATACTCCATATAAAACGGCTGACACATATACAGTCCGTCCAGCCAGACCTGATTCGGGTAAATATTCTTGTGCCAGAAATTTCCCTCTGCCGTGCGCGGCATCTGCTCGATCTGGCTGTATACAAGATCGATCGCCTTCCGGTATTTTTCTTTTCCGGTCAGATCGTAGAGCTCAAACAGGGTTTTTCCCGCATTGACATTGTCAATATTTAATTCTTCTACCGAATAGCCCTCAATCGATCCGTCCTCTCTGACCTTGCAGTCGATAAAGTTGTCGGCAAAGCGAAAATATTTCTCGTCTTTTGTGATCGCATACATCTCAAGAATCGCCTTGATCATGCATCCGTCTATGTAATTCCAGGTGGACTTTAAGCCCTGCAGAATCTTCTCAATATTCCAGATCGGGCGGTCCGGAGTACTCTTCTCCAGCAATTCGTCAATATAGATTTCTATTTTGTCCATGTTCTGCTCCTTTATCTCGGGGATTTTTCAAAAAACATCCCCTTGATTATAGAAGAATTTCGGAAACTATGCAATAGATATCCCTCTCTTTTCCAGTGGTGCATCTCACTCGGCATTTTTTAATGCCTGATCCATCGGAATTTTTCTGATCCGCATAAAGTCAAACATCATCACGATCAGATAACCGATCAGAACAAACGCGAACATTTTCACATAGCCCGCCGGAAGAATGACAAAGGAAAACCATCCGCTGTAACTGTACATGATCACTTTCCATGCGGCATTCATCACGAGCGCGCCAAGCACCACGCAGATTGCATCCGCTACGATCACAACAATCGTGGTCGACAGCAGATAAATGCTAGCAATCTCCCGGTTCTCATAGCCCAGGATCTTTGTCATGGAAATTGCCGTCTCATTCTTCTCAATGATGATCTTTGTGAGAAGATAAATTAACACCGCAGACAGCAGGATGCATAAGATCTGGAAATAGCTCATATACGATCCCATCGAGTGATCCAGCTGATCGCACATTTTCGTGATGTCCTGCTCCGTAATTACCGTCGCGATATTTTCCTCCGCAATGTCCGTAATCTCCGTGTCTGAGAAATAGCCGCCAAACGCATCCGCATCCTGCTCAAATACCTCCCGGTAATTTTCAATCGGCAGAAATACGGCAATGCTCTGGGACTTGTCAAAAATGCCCGCCACCCGGAAGGTATACTGCTGATTCTCGTACTTTTCATCCAGTGTGACATCGTCGCCCACAGAGACATCGTATTTGTCCGCATAGGAGGCGGAAATATATGCCTCGTTCTCTTTTAAATGAGTAAGATCATCGATTTTTACATACCGGCTGTCATCGGAGATGCCGTAGACAGATACTTCCTCATCGAGTGTATCACTCTTCCGTAAAAGAGATGTCATGCTGAATTTTTCCGCACCCGGCTCCTTTGTTGTGATGACATCGCCGTCCTCATCCTCCCAGGACGCAAGCACATACTGATACTTCGCGAACATCAGATCCTTGGCATTCTCCTTGTAATAGCCGAGCGTATCCGGCATGCCGACCGCCATCGCCAGCATGACCATACAGAAGAATATTCCGACAAAAAGGATCGCATAATTCGCCATATTCTGAAGCATAACGCGCAGGCGGAAACGGCTCAAAAACTTAAATCTTGGCAGGCGCATCGCCTTTTTACGCTTTGTCTTCTTTAAATCATGCCGCAAAAACTGTAACGGCGTATGGCGCATCATCCGCGCAATCACCACAAGGTTCACAACAAACATCAGAATCAGCGGAATCAGCGTCGTCTTTATAAACGCATCCGGATTCCATATCGTCTCGTAGGTCGGAAGACTGTAGCTGTTATAGTACATCGAAACCACAACATTTTTGAACACCGTATATCCGAGAATGTTTCCGATCAGCGCCGCGACGAGCGTCACAATGACCGGCATCGACAGATAATGCGCCACCAGTTCCCCGCGCGTGTAACCCGAAGCGCGGAGTGTTCCGATCGTGGACGACTCCCTGGCAATCGTGTTGCTGATTGTAATGGCAAAAATAAAAGCGATAATCACAATCAGAATATCGAGCAGCACACCGCCCATCGCCTCGTCAGATCCCATGTCATCCGTCGCAAAATGAATGGCAGGGTTCGCATATTCCGGTACATAATCCTCAAGCTCCGCATCCGCGACAACCACCTGCGTCAGCAGGGCTTTCATAAAATCATCCGACAGATTTTTTTCTGCCGCCTCATCCGCCGGTTCTGTCACATAGTTCCATGCATAATCATAGTGCACCTTCTCGTGCAGGCGCGCAAATCCGTCTTCCGTCACCATCGCCACATTGAATTTTAGCGCGTCAAACATCAGATCCGTACTTTTTTCATGCAGTGTGGCATAGTTGACATAGGCGATCAGTCCCACGACACGATACGCCTCTCCTTGGACCGTTATGGTATCTCCCACCGCAATGCCGACATTGTCCGCATGCATGCGGTCCACCGCAATCTCATCGGAAGATGCCGGAAAGCTTCCCTTTATCAGACTTGCCAGATTGATGTCATCTGTCTTCTGATAGACGCGGACGGTTCCGTCCGAGGTGCCGTCGCCGTCGTGATCCTCCTCCTCATTGCGATAGAAATTCTCGGATATATTTACCGGAACCGCCGCAAAATCAGGATCGTTCAATTCGTATTTGTCTTCCGCCTTTTGATATTTTTCGTCGATTTCATCCAGAATCTTGTCCCAGGCTTCGTCGTAAGCCTTCTCATACGCCTCGTCATGCGCCTTCCCATAAGCCTCGTCATAGGCGGTATCGTAGGCTTTCTGATACGCGCTCTCGTAAGCGGCATCGTAGGCCTGCTGATAACTTCCCGCCTGCTTTGCCTGCGCCACCGCCGTATCTAGCATCGCTGCAGCCATGGTCTCATCCATCCCCTGTGCCAGCAGTGTCTGTTTTACCTGCGTCGCAAATGTCTGGTCGAACTGTGTCTGAAATTCCGCATTGAATTTGCGGTCAAATTCCTCCTTGAACTGGCTGTCGAATTCGTCCTTGAACTTATCCTCAAATTCACCGTCAAACTTCTCATCCAGCTCACGCTTTGCCTTGCCCGTGTAATACTGCTTTACATCCGCTTTCTCTCCCGTGGCAATCGCAGCGAGCAGTGTCTGATCCGCCTCCTCATTCAATTCAAAATGTCCGTCCTCCAGCTTATATTTCGTGACTCCCTCATCTGCAGCCTTCATCATGCTCTCGTTGGCAACGTACATTCCCGATACAAAGCCGATTGTCAAAATGAGGAACAGGCTCACGAGCAGATATTTTCTCCAGTCTCCCGCCAGTTCCCTCGGTATGCGTCTGATCAGCGGATTTCTTGTCTTTTTCTTCTTCATGCCGGTCACACTCCTTACCATTCCAGATCTGCCGCTGAAACTTTATCCGTGTTGATCTCATTGTGACGTACTTCCCCGTCGCGCAGCTTGATCACATGATCTGCCATATGCCGGATCGCCTCATTGTGCGTAACCATAATAACCGTATTGCCGTATTTTATATTCACATCCTCGATCAGCTTTAAGATCTCTTTGGACGTATGATAATCGAGTGCGCCCGTCGGCTCATCACAGAGCAGAATATCCGGGTTCTTGACGATCGCCCTTCCGATGGATACTCTCTGCTGCTGACCGCCGGAGAGCTGATTCGGGAGCTTGTATCTGTGCTCATAAAGTCCCAGCGTATGTAACAGTTCATCAATATCCAGCGCATGATCGGACAGATACGCGCCGACCTCGATATTTTCCTTTACGTTCAGATTCCCGATCAGGTTATACATCTGAAAGACATAACCAAGATGCTTGCGCCGGTATTGCGTTAGTTTCTTCTCACTCATCTCCTCCAGCTTATCACCGCCGATCGAGATATAACCGGAATCCGCGCTGTCAATGCCTCCGATAATATTGAGCAGCGTCGATTTTCCGGAGCCGGACGGTCCGAGCAGCACGCAGAACTCTCCCTTCGCCACGGAAAAGTTCATCCCGCGCAGTACCTCCTGCCGTGTCTCGCCGCTTCCAAATCCCTTTTTCAGATCAACAATTTCCAGAAATTTCTTTTCTTCCTCCGACATAATCTCCTCTTTCCGGAACATCCCCATGCAGGAATATTCCTGTTTCCTTTTTGCAGACAGCCGTTAGCTTTAACTAACTTTTTCACATTATATCATAGTCCCGCAAGATTGCAAGAACCAAACCGCAGGGAAGCCTGTACAAAAAATGGAAGCTTTTTCCTGTTTTTTTGACAAAAACTGCATGTTTATCTCTCTTAAATTCTCACATACTATTCCTGAACAAACGCAGATGGCGCAAGTTCAGACGAAGTCTGTGACCAAAAAGTCTAAGACAGACAAAGTGATCATAACAATGATAACAAAGGATCATTAACACACCAAAGGAGGAAACAATCATGGCAAATCGTTCATCTAACAGAGCAGCAATCCCTGAGGCAAAAAGTGCACTGGACCGCTTCAAGTACGAAGTGGCGAGCGAGATCGGCGTGCCGTTAAAGGACGGCTACAACGGAGATCTTACCTCCAGACAGAATGGTTCTGTCGGCGGTTATATGGTCAAGAAAATGATTGAGGCACAGGAAAAGCAGATGGCAGGCAAGTAACCCGCCCGTCGCAGACATTCCGAGAAAGAGAAAAAAATACCAAAGAAAAAGACGGGACCGGCGCTTGCACCGGTCCCGTTTTATGTGTGAAATTATAAGCTCATCTGATTCTGTTCCCGCATAAGGAAAGCTTCGAGATAATGCCGCAGGTTCTCATGCTCACCGGACATAAGATCCGGATCTTCTGCAAGCAGTTCGCCGACCGCCTCCGATGCATCCCGCAGCACGGCAGCATCCTGATAGATGTCGCCAAGTGCAAACTGCAGTTCGCCGGACTGACGGATCCCGAAGAAATCCCCCGGCCCCCGCAGTTTTAAGTCCTCGCTTGCAATCCGAAATCCGTCATTGGAATCATTTAAGATCTTAAGCCTACGCTCCGCCGTCTTTGCGCTCGAGCAGTTCACCATAATACAGTAGGACTGTGCATCGCCTCTTCCCACACGGCCGCGCAGCTGATGAAGCTGCGCCAGTCCGAACCGCTCCGCGTTCTCGATCATCATGACCGTGGCATTCGGCACATTGACGCCGACTTCCACGACCGTGGTCGCCACCAGCACCTGCACCTCATTTTTCATAAATGCCTCCATGACTTTGTTCTTCTGCGCCGGCTTCATCTGACCGTGCAGCAGTCCGAGCTGGATCTCCTCCGGGAAAATCTGCCGGAGTTTTTTGACATAGTCCGTGGCATTCTCCGTCTCCATCCCCTCGACTTCCTCCACCAGAGGACAGATCACATACGCCTGATGTCCATTTTTGATCTCGTTTTCGATAAATGCATACGCCTTGTTCCGATAGCCGGTGTTCACCACACAGTTTTTGACCGGAAGACGCTTTGCCGGCACCTCATCCACCACCGAGATGTCCAGATCCCCGTACAGGATTATGGCGAGTGTTCTGGGGATCGGCGTGGCACTCATCACCAGAATGTGTGGATGTCTGCCCTTTTCCGCAAATATTTCCCGCTGGCGGACGCCGAAGCGGTGCTGCTCGTCTGTGATGACGAGCGCCAGGTTATCGTAGATGGCGCGCTCCTGGATCAGTGCGTGCGTTCCGACCACCATCGCATTTGGATAAAGCTGCAGCGCCTCGTATGCCATGCGCTTCTGCCGCGCCGTCATGGAACCGGTGAGAAGTACCACCGGAATCTTTAATCCAAACTCTTCGCACAGCTTCTGAAACGTCTCATAGTGCTGTCTGGCAAGCACTTCCGTCGGTGCCATGATCGCCGACTGGTAATCATTGTGCGCGGCATCCGCCATCGCTAAGAACGCTATGATCGTCTTTCCGGAACCGACATCTCCCTGAATCAGCCGCTGCATGACATAAGGGCTTCGCATATCGCGCTTCACTTCCGAGAGCGCCCGCTTCTGCGCGCCGGTCAGCTCATACGGCAGCCTGGCAATCAACTCATCGGTAAAGGAATCCTCCCGGAATTCAAATTCGTTGGCTTCCTTGATCCGCTTCTCCTTGTGGTACTGCATATTTAAAATAAACAGGAAAAATTCATCAAACACGAGACGGTTGCGCGCCGCAATCAGCGTGTCCATATTTTCCGGAAAATGAATCTCTTTGATCGCATAATTGTACTCGCAGAGTTTGTAGCGGCTGCGGATCTCCCGGGGCAGATATTCCTTAAAAAGTTCTTCTCTGCCGAGCACCGAACGCACGGTCTTCGTGACCAGATTGTTCGAGATTCCTCCTGTCAGACCGTACACCGGCAAAAATACCTGCTCCATGGCGGCGTACGCTTCCCCGGAATAGATGGCTGCCTGCTCCATCACGAGACGGCTGCCTTTGCGCGCCACCTTCCCATAGAATACATAAGTATTGCCCGGCGCGAGCTGGCTTTTGATGTAGGGCATCCGAAACCACACCAGTTCAAGTTCCGCCTCGTCCGTACCGATGGTCGTCACTGTGACCGGCATGCTTCTCGTGCGTCTCACAACGGGCGTCTTTCTCACTCTGCCGAGTACCGCCGTCGTCTCGCCATCCGTGACCTCCGCCACCTCTTTTGCTACCGGGAACTGCACATACGTCCTCGGATAATGAAGCAGCAGATCCCCCACCGTTTCGATATTTAATTTCTGGAACAGGGCGGCTGTCTTTTCCCCGATTCCTTTGATCTCTATTATGGATGTACTCTGATTCATACTCTGTTTCCTTTAGAAAAAGGCTGCCGCACCGTCAACCGCCTCAAGCGATGTCCGTGCAGCAGCCCTACCTGTGCTTATGTTATTTACACTTTTCGTCTTACTCGACGGAGATCACGTAATAATAGATCGGCTGTCCGCCATAGTGGACTTCCACCTCGACATCCGGATGCGCCTCTGTGATCTTTTCACCGATCGCATTCGCTGCATCTTCCCTGGCATCCTCCCCGTAGTAGATGCTGACAATCGCCGAATCCTCATCGATGAGCTGTTCGATCATATCCAACACCGTAGCCTCAAGCTCCTTCCCAACGGCAAGGATTCCCTGATCGCCGATGCCCATAAAATCATCCTGCTTGATCTCCTTGTCATCGATCACGGTATCGCGCACCGCATAGGTCACCTGACCGGTCTTTACCGTGCCAAGCTCCTCGCTCATGCGCTCTGCATTCTCCTCCGGTGTGCTGTCCGGAATATAGTTGATGAGCGCCGTGATTCCCTGCGGGATCGTCTTGGTCGGGATCACGATGATCTTTTTGTCCTCCACAAGAGAGGCTGCCTGATTGGCTGCGAGAATAATATTCTTGTTATTCGGAAGAATAAAGATATTCTTCGCGTTCACTTTTTCGATGGCGTTTAACATATCCTCGGTGCTCGGGTTCATCGTCTGTCCACCCTCAATAATGTAGTCCACACCAAGTCCCTGAAAGATCTCATTGATACCGTCGCCGATGCTGACAGAGATAAAGCCCATCTCCTTCGGCGGTTCCTGCTCTTTTGGAGCTTCCTCGCCCTTCAGCTGCTTCTCCACGTCCTCGATGGTCTCCGACTGCATCTCTTTTTCCTTGAGTGCAGAGATCTTCTCGTCACGCTCTAACTTCATATTCTCAATGATGATCGTCGTAAGGCTTCCGTAAGTCAGACCGCGCTGCATCGCAAGTCCCGGATCATTCGTGTGCACATGCACCTTTACAATCTCGTCATCAGCGACAACAACGATCGAATCACCGATGCTCTCTAAGTACTCTTTGAACTCCGTCTCCTGTCTTGTGGAAATCGGCTTCTCCAACATAATCAAAAACTGGGTACAGTACGCAAACTTGATCTCCTGCGCCGCCTGTGCCTCAATGTTGTAGGAGGTGCTTCCCGTCTCGGCCGCCGGCTGCTTCTCCGGTGTCTCAATCGAGTAATCGATCTCCTTGCCCTGCAGGGAGTCAAGCGCACCCTTCATCACCTGCATCAGACCCTGTCCGCCGGAATCCACAACTCCCGCCTGTTTTAATACCGGAAGCATATCCGGCGTCATGCTAAGGACCTGATCGCCCTCTTTGATGACTTCCTCGCAGAACGCAAGCAGATCGGTCGTCTCCTCCTCGCTCAGCTCTACCGCACGTACCGCCATCCCTTTGGCAACCGTAAGAATCGTACCTTCCTTCGGCTTCATAACCGCCTTGTATGCGGTCTCTACTGCCTTCTCAAACGCATCGGACAATACCTGCACGTCAATCTCATCATACTCTGCAATAACCTTGGTAAACCCGCGAAACAGCTGGGAAAGAATGACGCCGGAATTACCTCTCGCTCCGCGGAGGGAACCGGAGGAAATTGCCTTTGCAAGCGACTTCATGTCCGGCTCTGCCATCGCCGCCACTTCCTTCGCGGCAGACATGATCGTCATCGACATGTTGGTACCGGTATCTCCATCTGGAACCGGGAATACATTCAGTTCGTTGATCCACTCTTTCTTTGCTTCCAAGTTTTTCGCTCCGGCCAGAAACGCTTTTGCGAGAGCCTCGGCATTTATCGTAGTGATCTCCACCTCAAAAATCCTCCTTAATCAATCACTCGTACGCCTTCGACGTAGATGTTCATTTTCTTAATTTCCATTCCGGTAAACGCCTCGACCTTATATTTTACCGTCTCGATCAGATTATCGGATACCGTGATGATGCTGACGCCGTAAGATACGATCACATGAAAATCGATCGTGATCTTGTTCTCCTCATCAATGACGACATTGATGCCGTGCGTGAGATAATCCTTCTTTAAAAGCTTCACCAGACCGTCCTTCATGTTGACTGCAGCCATACCGACAATTCCAAAACATTCCACTGCAACCGATCCTGCATACGTTGCGATCACTTCCGGATCTATTGTAACCTTGCCCAACTGGGTCTCCATATGTCCATTCATATAATACGATGCTCCTTTCAAAGCCATATTAACGCTAGTTTATTGCTATTATAACCGCTTTTTGCACAAATTCATAGCCCTGTTTTTTGAATTTTATATTTTTTTTAAATTTTGCTTGCAATATGTACTTTCTTCTGATAGAATAATCATGTTGTGAGCCTGTATGCTATACAGGTTTTACCTGTAGAATGTGCGGGCAAGTCCTGCATCACCAGGATAAAATATGCAAGGAGGTGCAAAATCATGGCAAAATGTGCAGTTTGTGGAAAGGGCGCTCATTTCGGTAACAACGTGAGCCATTCTCATAGAAGATCAAATAGAATGTGGAAGTCGAACATCAAGCGTGTCAGCTGTAAAGTGAACGGAACACCGAAGAAGTTATATGTATGTGCTTCCTGTTTAAAGTCCGGCAAAGTAGAAAGAGCTTAGGAAAAGTAATAACATCTGTTTCAGTCCTGCTGATTCAGATGTTATTTTTTTCTCTTCCCTACTGTAATTTTAAAGGCGGTTATCCCAAAGATAACCGCCTCTTTTCTGCTTTTATGCAAAATCAAACAGCGACAGCTGATTTGACTCCGGCAGTTCGCCGAGCAGTCCAAGGTCTGCCATAAGATCAATGACCGTCTTGGTCGCCTTGGTGCGCTGCCTGAAGTCGTCCTTGGACAAAAACTTGCCGTCCTTTGCCGCCTCGGCAACCGCAATCGCAGCATTGTCGCCCATACCGTCGATCGTGTTTAACGCCGGCATGAGTTTGCCGTCAATCACCTGAAAACGATCCGGCTTTGCGCGGTACACATCAATCGGTGTAAAATCAAATCCTCTGGCATACATCTCCTGCACGATCTTCATATCGCGGTAAGTATCCTGCTCCTTTTTGGAGAGCGAATCTTTTCTCCGCGTGTAATCCTTGTAAAAATATTCAAGACGCTCCTTGCCCTGGCACATGATCTCGTAGTTAAATCCCGTCGCGCGGATCGAGAAATATGCCGCATAGTAGGCAAGAGGATAATATACCTTACAGTAGGCGATACGCCATGCCATCATAACATATGCCGCCGCATGTGCCTTCGGGAACATGTACTTGATCTTCAGACACGAATCTATGTACCACTCCGGCACATCATGCGCGCGCATCTCCGTCTTCCACTCTTCCTTTAAGCCTTTTCCCTTACGCACCGACTCCATGATCGTGAAGGACTGCTCACTGTCAAGTCCCTTCTGGATCAGGTAGATCATGATATCGTCACGGGTACAGATCGCTGTGGAAATCGTTGCCAGTCCCTGCTCGATGAGTGTCTGCGCATTGCCGAGCCATACGTCCGTACCGTGGGACAGACCGGAGATACGGATCAGATCCGAGAACTCCTGCGGCTTGGCATCGATAACCATCTGCATGGCGAAATCGGTTCCAAACTCCGGAATACCGAGACATCCGAGCGGAATTCCATGAATGTCATCCGGCGTCACACCGAGTGCCGATGTATTTTTAAATAAGGACATGACCGACTCATCGTCGAGCGGGATCGTTGTCGGGTCAATTCCCGTCAGATCCTGCAGCATACGAATCATCGTCGGATCATCGTGTCCGAGAATATCGAGTTTTAACAGGTTGTGGTCGATCGAGTGATAATCAAAATGTGTCGTTACCGTCGCTGTCGTCATATCGTTCGCCGGATGCTGTACCGGCGTAAACGTGTTGATCTCCTCTCCCACCGGAAGCACGACGATTCCGCCCGGGTGCTGTCCCGTCGTCCTGCGGACGCCGACGCATCCCTGCACAATACGGTCAATCTCACAGTTCCGCTTGTGGACACCGCGCTCCTCGTAGTAATTCTTGATGTATCCGAACGCCGTCTTGTCCGCCAGCGTACCGATCGTTCCGGCACGGAATGTCTGACCGTATCCGAAAATAACCTCACAGTAGGCATGCGCTTTACTCTGATATTCACCGGAAAAGTTCAGGTCGATATCCGGCTCCTTGTTTCCCTTGAATCCCAGGAACGTCTCAAACGGAATGTCAAACCCGTCTTTTACCAGCTTCTTGCCACAGACCGGACAGATCTTATCCGGCATATCACATCCGCTTCGCCCGGAGAACGCCTTGACCTCCGGCGAATCAAAGTCGCTGTACTTGCAGTAGGCACAGCGGTAATGTGCCTGCAGCGGATTGACCTCCGTGATACCGGACATGGTCGCCGCGAACGAAGATCCGACCGAACCTCTGGAGCCTACCAGATAACCGTCCTCGTTGGACTTCCACACCAGTTTCTGTGCAATGATATACATTACGGCATAGCCGTTGGAAATGATGGAATTCAGCTCACGGTCCAATCGCTCCTTCACGATGGACGGAAGCTCCTCGCCGTACATGCTGTGCGCCTTGGTGTAGCAGATGTCACGCAGCATCTGATCGGAATTCTCAATGACCGGCGGGCACTTGTCCGGGCGCACCGGTGCGATCTTCTCACACATATCGGCAATCTTGCCGGGATTCGTGATGACAACCTCCTCCGCCTTGGTGCTTCCGAGATACTCGAACTCCTTTAACATCTCCTCCGTTGTCCGAAGGAACAGCGGTGCCTGGTCATCGGCATCCTTAAATCCCTTGCCCGCCATGATGATACGGCGGTATACCTCATCCTCCGGATCAAGGAAATGCACGTCGCAGGTGGCGACCACCAGCTTGTTGAATGTCTCTCCCAGCTTTACAATCCGCCGGTTGATATCCTGCAGCTCCTCGACAGAGTTGATGGCGCTCTTCTCATCCCGCAGCATGAAACTGTTGTTGCCGATCGGCTGAATCTCCAGATAGTCGTAAAACTTCACAAGACGGATGATCTCCTCCTCCGGTCTGCCGTCTAAAATCGCACGGTAGAGTTCGCCTGCCTCACAGGCAGATCCGAGCAGCAGTCCCTCTCTGTACTTTACAAATTCGCTCTTTGGCACACGCGGTGTCTTGTGAAAATAGGTCAGGTGTGACATGGAGACCAGACGGTAGAGATTGATGCGTCCGATATCGTTTGTCGCCAGTATGATCGCGTGATGGCTCTTTAACTTTTTCACAAGTTCCGGCGACGTCGCGCCCATCTGGTTCACATCGTCTAACGTCTCCATGCCGCGTTCATGAAGCATCTCGATAAACTTGACAAAAATCTCCGCCGTACATGCCGCGTCATCGACCGCCCGGTGATGGTGATCCAGCGATACACCGACCGCCTTTGCCACGGTATCCAGCTTGAAACGGTTTAACTGCGGCAGCAGGATTCTCGCCAGCGCCACGGTATCTGCGATGGTAAAATCAAACGGCAGTCCCATGCGCTCGCAGTTCTTGCGGATGAATCCGGTATCGAACTCCGCATTGTGTGCCACCATGACGGTCCCCTCGCAGAACTTCATGAATTCGGGCAGGATCTCCTCAATCTTGGGCGCATCGAGCACCATGTCATCCTTGATGGACGTCAGCTGCTCAATATTATACGGGATCGGCACCTCTGGATTGACGAAGGTCGAAAAACGCTCCGTGATAGCTCCGTCCACCACCTTGACGGCACCGATCTCAATGATCTTATTCTTATCCGGCGAAAGTCCAGTTGTCTCCAGGTCAAATACGACATAGCTGTCATTTAAGCTCTGTCCTTTTGAGTCAACGATAATATCCTTCAGATCATCCACCAGATACGCCTCCACGCCGTAGATGATCTTAAAATCCGAATCCGGCGGAACCGCATGGTTCGCGTCAGGGAAAGCCTGTACATCGCCGTGGTCCGTGATGGCAATCGCCTTGTGTCCCCACTTCATGGCGCGTTTTACAATATCCTTGACATCCGAGACGCCATCCATATCGCTCATCTTCGTATGGCAGTGCAACTCCACGCGCTTCTCCGGGCTGGTGTCTGCACGTGTGGACGTAAAATCCGCAATCTTTTTGATGCCGACCACAGAACCGATCGTAAGCTCACTGTCGAACTTGTCGATCGTCGTCACACCCTTGATCTTTAAAAACGCTCCCTTTGCGAGTCCCCCGTCAAGCAGTTCCTGCAGCTGATCGTTTCTGGTAAAGATTTTTAATACAATCGAATCGGTAAAATCCGTCACGGACATAATCACGATCGTCTTCTCATTCCGGATCTCCCTGGTCTCTAACGTCATGACCTGGCAGCGGATCGTCACCTCTCCCATCTCTCCCACAATCTTCTCGATCGCGATCGGTTCATCCTCAAAATCACGCCCGTAGATCACATCCGGATTGTCCGACTTTTTAAAGCCGCCGCCCTCGAATCTGCGCTTGAATTCCTTCTTCCCTTTTTCGCCATTTCCTGCAGTTTTTCCTGCATGTTCCGCAGGTTTTGCAGCATTTTTTGCAGAAGAAACGGTATTTGTGGTGGCATTGCCGCCTGTACCACCAGATGTTGTTGTGCCATCGGAAACCGCCTCGGCACCGCCTTCTGCGACCGCCGGCACACTCTCCCCGTCGTCATTGCGGATATGTACCTTTTTCATGATGTTTTTGATCTCAAACTGAATCTGCAGATCACTGTTTTTCTTATATTTGCTCTCCTTCGGCTCCTCATAGGCAAGCTCCACCGCCAGATCGAGTCCGCAGCGCTCACAGATCACCTTCTCTAAAAACTCCACGATCTCATGGGAACGTGTCTGTGCGATAATCGTGTTCTCCAGCGTGAGCAGCATGTGGCTTTCGCTCGTAAACTCCATCTTCGCCGTCCGAAGAAGATTGTATTCCATCAGGCTGTAATCTTTCAGTTCTTCTAAAATGCTGTCGCGGTACAGATCAAGCAGCTTTTCCGGCGTATACTGTTCCGAGAGATGATACTTTTCAATGACCTTGACCTGCATCATCCTGCCCTTAAAAATCTGTTGTGCAATGGCAGATTCCAACTGGCGGATATCTTTTTTGTGAATCAGACGCGTGCTGCTTAAATAGACGCGCAGATGATCGCGCTCATGATTCATGCCCACCTTCGTTACTTCCGTCTCCGTCAGCAGATTTTTCATGTCGCCTTCTACCTGCAGTGATGGAAATACATCAAAAAACCGTTTTGCCATGCCCTTTTCTCACTTCTTCCTCAGTCTGTTCTACTTCTGCTGCTCATTCCAGTGCAGCAGCTCATAGCGCAATGCCTCAAGCAGCTCGCCCTCCGGCACCTTTTTATATACTTCCCCGTTCTTGATCAAGAGTCCCTCTCCGATTCCTCCGGCAATACCGATATCCGCTTCCTTTGCCTCACCCGGTCCGTTGACAACGCAGCCCATAACCGCCACCTTGATGTCTAACGGGATGTCTGCCACCATATTTTCCACCTGGTTGGCAAGCCCGATCAGATCGATTCTGGTTCTGCCGCAGGTCGGACAGGACACGACCTCCACACCGCCTTTGCGCAGCCCTAAGGTACGCAGGATCAGCTTCGCGGACTTGATCTCCTCCAACGGGTCTCCCGTGAGCGATACGCGGATTGTGTCGCCGATTCCCTGATGCAGAATGAGTCCCAGCCCGATCGAGGATTTGATATTGCCGCTGATGATGGTGCCGGACTCCGTGATGCCGACATGCAGCGGATGATCCGTCTGTGTCGCAATCAGCTCGTGCGCCTTCACGCACATCATCACATCGGAGGATTTGATGCTGATGACCAGATTGTCATACCCCATATCCTCGATCAGATGTACTTTATCGAGGGCGCTCTCGACAATCCCCTCCGCCGTCACACCGTGATATTTTTCCACAAGATCTTTTCCCAGAGATCCACTGTTGACGCCGACACGGATTGGAATACCGCGCTCTTTTGCGGCATCCACCACTGCGCGCACACGCTCTGTACTTCCGATATTTCCCGGATTGATGCGGATCTTATCCGCACCGTGCTCGATCGCGGCAAGCGCCAGGCGGTAATCAAAATGAATATCTGCAACCAGCGGAATATGGATCTGCTTCTTGATCTCGCGGATCGCAGCAGCCGCTTCCATGGTCGGAACCGCCACACGGATGATGTCGCATCCGGCGTCCTCCAGACGGTGGATCTGCTCTACCGTCGCCGCCACATTCTCCGTCTTCGTGTTGCACATGGACTGGATCAGAACCGGATTTCCCCCGCCGATCTTTCTGTCCCCGATCTGAATTTCCTTTGTATGATCTCTATACATACATCTCTCTCCCACTTCAAAAAAACGAAATTTCACTCCTGCTAAAATATCATTCTCAAATCATTAAATACAACAAACACCATAAATGTCATGAGCAGCGCCATCCCGGCCATATTGACTGCGCCCTCGACTCTCTGGCTCACTGGATGTCTCGTCACGAGCTCCCAAAGCAGGAACACCAGCCGTCCGCCGTCAAGCGCCGGGAACGGTAGCAGGTTCATAACGCCCAGGTTCGCCGAAAACATGACCATAAGATTTAAGAGGTTCATCACCACCGTCACGAATCCGTACTGGGTGTTCTCTTCCACAGTCTGATCGATGATCGTGACAATGCGGACAGGTCCTGCGATATCGTTTGTGGAGACCTTGCCCCCGGCGATCATCTTCAGGCTGTCGATCACCGTGAGGATCCAGTAGCG
>OMGH01001183.1_pt1 | contig 17176 bp, 20 predicted proteins | sample 1645841 | NCBI WGS metagenome assembly OMGH01 (sample SAMN00849584, study PRJEB25192) | human gut metagenome
CAGGCGAGAAATAAAAATACCGGCTCCCGGAGCCGGACGTGTTTAACAGATAAAAATACAAAAGTCATGAAAATCCTGAATGAAGAACATTTCGAGAATGTAAGGCGCTATGCCGAATCCATCGGTGACACCTCGCTCCAAAAATGTCTGGAACGGTTGAAAAGCTGGGAAGAAAACCCTGACTGTCCCTGCGAAATCTCACTCTACTACGACCATGCCCCGTACTCGTTCGGCTTTACACAGCGCTATCCCGACGGAAGGACAGGTATCGTGGGAGGTCTGCTCTATCATGGAATACCTGACAGATCGTTTGCCGTAACATTGCAGCCGTTCCACGGATGGCAGATACATACCTGAAAAACATGAGACTCGACAATGACCGAAAAGCAGACTTCAGAACAGAGAATCCGAGGTCTGCTTTTTCATTTCTTGCTGTAAAGATAGCCGTTTCCCGGGCTGATTGCGCAAGGCGGCCCCTTTCAGGGGCTGGGTTGGCTGAAAGAAAATCATCCTCGCTTCGCTCCGGTATTTTCTTTCGCCAAGCCTTGCCGCAATCCCCGGCAAACAGGCCGGAAAGACACCAAGAAATAAAAATGCCTACCCCATGTAGGCCGATGTTTTACTTAAAAAAGAACGGATATGGAAACACTGGATTATAACCGGCTGCTGCTTGTCTCCCTGTGGCAATACAACCACCATGGGGATGAAGGGCTGACTCCTGCACTTTTCGAGGAAACGTTCGGAAAGGTCTATGGAAGTCACTGCTACGAAAAATGGACCGGCTACTTCAATCAGAATCTCTGGGACATGATTGCCTATTTCAGAAGCGAGAAGGAGAACGGACAGAAGTTCTGTGATATGGTTGCCCGCCAGGTCAAATTGTACCAACAAAAACGCTCTCAATATGAAGTACGGTAATTTTTATGATTTGGAAAGTCTGACTCTGCTCAACAGGCATGAAGGGTGTGCCTGTTCCATAAAGGAGTGCGACGTGGAGAAGGTGAACCGGCTGATTTCAAGGATGCGGGAGGACAGGGAAAGAGTCAGTTTACCGACCGCAGGGGATGTCGTCACTTATACTACCCGTGGCGGTGACTATTATCCGCAGGCACACATTGAAAGGGGCGATGACCGGGAAGTCCATATTTGCCTTCTCCCACAGACACCTTTCTGCCATGAAAATGAAAAGTGTACCGGTTACAATACGGAAGGAGGCCCTTGGGTTATAACCGGTCCGGAATTGCTGCTTCCCGATGGCATACGCAGCAAACAGTTCCGGATGTGGGGGCATACCGGAAGGCACAGGAACGGTGCCGTCCTCTTCCACACATTCGTCAGGGCATGGAAATACACGGAACCCGATCCTCTGTACGGAAAGTACACCACAAAAGAATGGACGAGATACATCATCGAGTGTCAGCCGGATATTGAACCGGCTGATGCCTTTATCTATCGGAATGAGTCATTCACCCTTTACTCGCGGGAAGAACTGGAGCGGCTGGTCGGGATTCTGCACGGAGAACTTTTCAACGGATTCCGTCCCGGTCTGTTCATACTCTGGGCATACCGTATGGAATGGAAGGAACTTCCCACATGGGAATGGAACATGCTGAAAGCGGAAACGCACCTCTTTTTCCTTGGCGTCTCCCCCGTCAAGATACGGACGGACCATAACGGACATACAGTAACCTTCTATAAAAAAACAGAACAATATGACACGCTATGAGACATCCCCAGAAGTCCGGCCACTTGAAAAGACAATCTGTGAGTTTGCAGGCTTGAACGGGTACGATCCGATGAACGTGTTCACAGATTTCCTGCGTTACGTCATACACGGATTCTCACCGGGCGCTCCTCCGCTGAAAGACTGGAGGTACAAGCGGCAGCAGAATGCCGCATTCATGAAAATGTTTGCGGAATGGGTGCGGCTCATGCAGAAGCAGCTGGAGGCCGCATCCTGGTATGACGCGTTAGGAGACCTTTTCATGGCGCTCAGTTCCAGAAAGGGACAACAGGCGCAAGGGCAGTTCTTCACTCCCGTACATATCTGCGACCTGATGGTAATGTGTACGGAAACGGACGAAAAAAAGACCGGGCAGAGGATAAACGACCCTACCTGCGGAAGTGGGCGTCTCCTGCTGGCATATCATGTACGCCACCTGGGTAATTATCTTGTCGCGGAAGATGTCAACCGTACCTGTTGCCTGATGACCATATGCAATATGCTCATTCACGGCTGCGTGGGGGAAGTCATCCACCATGACAGCCTCTGCCCCGAAAACTTCATGGACGGCTGGATGGTAAACCATACACTGACCCAGACGGGCATTCCTTCCATTCGCCGGATGAGCGAGGAGGAATATCGGACAAGCAGGAACATGTCCGTTGACCTGCTCAGAAAGCGGAAAGAGAAATTGCGCCAAATGCAGCCGGACAAGAAACAATTGCCATAAAAACATGGCAGAATTTATAAACAATAAAACGAATGATTATGAAACTGAATGTTAGCAATGAATTGAAATCCCGCCTGGTGCATGCGGCGGAAAACGGAAGTGTGATAGCCAAAGGCATCCTTTCGGAAGTAAAAAAGAACGTACCGGTGGAAGAGATCATACGCGGTACCTACAACTGCTTCTCCACCAAGCGCAAGCGGACGGAAGCGGGCACGTTCAAGAAAATCCGGATCGTGTTCACGGCCTGCAGCAAGGATCTGGCCCATCCCAGTTTCCCGGACCGGAACAACCCGCAGGCACCCTGGTTCCCGGAGAACCGGACAGACCTGGAACCCTCCACGTTTGTGGAACTGTTCAAGAACCTGCCCAAGTACTCACCCGACGAAATCAATTATTTCTGTAGCGCCCTCTCATTGGACAGCAAAGTCACGGTCAGGCTGCATGAAAGCATGAACGACTTCATGGAAGCCTATCTGGAAAGCAACTACAGCCCCATCTCCGACAGTGACACATCCAGCCTGCACAGTTCCTGTATGCGGTATGAGGACAAGGCACGCAACGCCGCTGACTTCTATACCAACTTCGCCGGCGCTAAAATCCTTGTGGCAAGGGACGAGAGCAACAACATACTCGGACGGGCTGTCGTATGGAACGAGGTAACATTGTGGAAATCAATAAACACACCGATTGCCGCCTCCCTGCTGGACCGCATCTATTCCTCACACGCATTCGTCGCCGAACTGATCCGCAAGCAGGCGCAGGAGGCGGGCATCCTGTTGCGACGCAGATACAACGATTATACACATACAACGGATTTCACCGTACTGAATCCCATTGAGGGGCAGGAATGGGCGGCCGGAGACAATATACAGGTTTCATTGACGGTGAAAGTGCCCGCCTGCAGGTGGCACAAGAAAGGGGTGCCTTACCTCGACACGTTCTACAGCCTCCATCTGACGGACGGTAACCTGGAACTGAGAAATACGGAGGGCGACACGAGCATAGCCACCTGCCGGAGCACGGAAGGGCGCGCAAACAGGAGAAAATATGTATGTCCCAAATGCGGAAAGATACATTCCTTTCCGGATACGGCATTCTGCAAGAATTGTCAGGACATGTTCTATATATCCACCGTATTCGGAAAAGTACTGAAAGGCACGTCCGCGGAATACAAGGGAAAGAAATATCCGTCCTTCCTCTTCAAGAAGGGACGTCCCGTACCGGAGTTCAGACGGTACCTGCAAATCGAAAAGTTGTTCATCTCCTGAAAAGTCAGTATCATGGAAAAATTAATGGCTCTTTACAACATCTCCTCCCCCTCCGGCAAGGAGGGGAAGATGGCCGGGTTCATCATCGGGGAACTCAGGCGGATGGGTATTCCTTTCCGGCAAGACCGGCACGGAAACATCTACGCGGTCAAAGGCAACCGGAAAAGCTACCCCTGTGTCGTGGCGCACATGGACGAGGTACACCGGCGCAAGACAGGCACCTATGCAGCCCATCTTGTGGCGGACTCGATGATTGTCGGCTATGACCGCAAGCGTAAACGGATGGCCGGAATCGGCGCGGATGACAAGAACGGCATCTGGATCTGCCTGAAATGCCTGGAGGATTTCAAGGCGGTGAAATGCGCCTTCTTCGTACAGGAGGAGATAGGATGCATAGGCAGCGGCCATGCCGACATGTCCTTCTTTTCCGACTGCCGTTTCGTCATCCAGTGCGACCGGAAAGGGAACGGGGACATGGTGACACAAATCAACGGAATGAGGCTCTGCTCCAATGAGTTCATTTCGGCAGTAGATCCCCGGAGGTACGGTTACAAGCCTGCACAGGGGCTGGCTACGGATGTGGCGGCATTGAAAAGGAACGGGCTGGAAGTATCCTGCGTCAATCTCTCCTGCGGATATTATGAACCTCATACGGACAACGAGTACACCATCCTGGCGGATCTTTGCAAGTGCTACCGGTTTGTCCGGCACATCATCTGTTGCCATAAGGAAACCAGCACGCATATACCGGAAACGGAAAGAAAACCCTTCCCCGGATATTATGAACTGTTCGGAACGGCCGGATATAGCGAAAAGGATTATATCCGTCTGTCAGAAGAGTACAGATCTGAATTTACTAAAACAAGCAGGACAAGCCATAAGAACAAATTGTAATTTATCAACGACTTTAAAAACAAGAAATATGGAAGCAACAGTCATGCCGGCCACTGCACCGGTACAGAAACAGCAGGGACTCAACCAGGTAGTCATCAACAAGGTACGGCGAATGATAGAAGGCAGGCAGGGGGATGTCATGGACACCATCAACCGTCTGCTCAGTGAGGGACGGATCGCGCAGGATTTCATCGCTCCCATCGGGGTAAGCCAACGTAGCAAGGAACGCCCCGTTATCTCTTTCAAAGCGGAAGGAAGGGTACAGATGGCAATGCCCGAAGGGAACTTCAACCTGCACGGCAACGCCATAAGCCAGATTTCGGAGAAGATGGGCATTCCCGCCAAATACCTGCGCGAGCTTTCCGCCGGGGATGTTTGGCAGAAACAGTTGTGCGCCACCATCCTGAACGAGCATTCGGGATGGACCGAGCGTACACGGGTACTGATACGGGCGGTAGGAATGGAAGTCCGGGGCGTATTGTCGGACTCCTACCGTCGGCTGAACTCGGTGGATATCCTGACCGCTTTCATCCGTGAGGCGGGAGGACAGGGGGCGGTCGTGTCCGATGCCTATATGAACGACACGAAAGTATGGTGTGAGACAATCCTGCCCACTCCGATAGAGATACCCACCCGTAAGAACGGAACGGTCATCATCTTCGCAGGAGCACGCTTCTCCACATCCGACTATGGCAACGGATCGGTGGACATGCGGTCGTTCCTGCTCAACGGGGCGTGCCTGAACGGGATGGTCAGGGAGTCCGTCATGCGGCAGATACACCTTGGAGGCCGACTGCCGGAATCCCTGTCCCTCTCCCAAAAGACCTACGAACTGGACACGCAGACCACCGTATCGGCTGTTTCCGACCTGACCAAAGGACTGTACAGCAAAGACACCATCATGCAGAAGGCCATCGAAATTCAAGGAGCATCGGAAATTGACGTGGATTTCGACAAGGAACTGAAGAATCTGGTGCAGAAAGGAGCCTTGTTGAAAAACGAAGGACGCGAGGTGGAAAAACTGCTGATGAACAACAATCCTGACGACGGAGTGACAGGCGGGGCCACACTCTGGAAACTGACACAGGGAATCACCGCCTTTGCAAGGGAACAGCAGCCGGAACGCTGCCGGGAACTGCATGAAATATCGGGGCAGCTGATGAACCGGGTAAAGGTAAATTAAGAGTGGCTAAGACTAAAGCCGTGAACGGCGATGGCAAGCGTCCGTTCACGGCTTTGCATAATTTCAATCTACGGTATATAGAACAGTTCAAACTCCTCTTTTCTTCTTCTCTCTATGCCTGGAATGACTTTCCCCCGATAACAGCGGAACGATACATATTCCCTGTAAATATCCCGGTTGCCGCTGTCCAGTTTCTGAATCAGTCTGCTTTTAGGTATTTTGCCGTTTCCGATCAGACGGTAACAGCCTACATTAAAGCCTAACAGACTTAAAAGAAGCGAGTCTTTTCCATATTTACGGAATACGTTCAGGCACCGTTCAAGGTCGCATCTCAAAAGTGAGTCCGCCTGTGCCTCACTCAGGTTCTCGGTCAGCTTCTCATGGGGGAGCAGGCGGTGTCCGTAACCGATGTAAGGCATTTTCCCCCGGTGCCAGCCTTCCCACCGCTTGATGCAGGCTACCGCCTTATCCTTGTCAGACGGGGGATTTTCCGCCTTGCCATACAGAACAAGTGACAGAAAAATCATAATAACCGGTATTCTTTTCATGCGGCCTCCGTATTATTGTCTTCCTCCTCCGCATCCTTTCCTTTGAAATCATATGTCAACTGTTGCAGATTTCCCCAATTGTCTTCAAAATAGAGGTCTATGGTCTGTGATTCCTTGCCGCTCTGCGAGGTATAGTAAAGACGGAATTTCCATTCGTTCAGCAAATAACGGTCATTGGGTTTCAGTACCGTTCCGTCCTCCATCTTCAGACTGCCCTTTCCGTCGGGCTGGAAATACCTCAGCGTATAGACAGTTCCGGAAAAGTTTCCTTCCGGCTTGATTTCCAGACGGATTTCCACCGTCTCACCGTTTACGATTTCGTCCGCCACCGGCATGGACTCCACCGTGAACGGGTATTCTTGTCTGATATCCAGCTCATTGTCACAGGCGACAAGGGCAAGAAAGGAAAATACCATGCAACAGGCTGTCATCATAAAATCAAGGATTCTTCTTTTCATGGGTATATGTTCTTTTTAAGGTTAGAAAATGTATTTGACTCCGGCTCCATACTGGAAATGGCAGCGGCCGGAAGCGCCACCCCATACAAAACGTTCACGCAGGCGTATCAGCAGGGCTATCCTGTCCGACAGGTATCCCTCCGCTTCCAGTGTCACCGCGCCTCCATAGATGAAGGACTCATACTTGCGCAAGGAAGCTCCGTCATCCAACAGGCGGTTTCCGTTGTTCACGGCCTCGTAGCCCAGCAAGGCGGAAGCGCCGAGGTTCAGAAAGAAAGACTTGCCGGATGTGGAAAGGATTGTATGATAATAACCGCCTTCCCCTGTATATTGCGACAGTGGGACATACGTGTTCCGGTAAGGGTTATTACGTTGTAGCATCTCACAGCCAAACACCCACTGGTTCCCTTTCTTTGTGTAAGTGGCAACAGCCAGCGAAAAGGCGTAGCCCGCATCATGGCGGTCTGCCCGGCTGTAAAAGCCGTCGGCCATTTCAGCGGTAAAGCGGACGGATTTCATCCCCGGCAGCCGGCGCTGGGCTTCCGCCTGCCCCGTAAAGAGGGCAAGCAGGAGGATAATAAAGATGAAGTTTCTTTTCATGGCACTCATCTTACTTTCAGTTCATTGACAGTCTCGGCGCGTACAAGGTCTTCGTTCTCCACCTCAAACGACTGATGGCGGCCACCCTGTTTCTCGTACATCTCCACGACCAGCTTCTTGCCGTCGGGGATGGTGAACTTGGGCAGGGCGAACACCGTCCGCTCGTTCTTCTTCCCGTCCACACGGGTCACATAGTTGAAGGCACGCAGCGGATAGATAACCTGCTCCTGCATGGCGGTACGCTTCACGATTTTCTTGTCTACAATCTTGAAAGTTACGAAGTCCACATCGAAAGGCACGTGCGTGGCGTTCTTCACCTCGGTATGGAAATAGAGCAGCTCGCCGTGTGCGTAAAGCCCCTTGAGCAGGTATTGAACCCCGAACCGCTTGCTGCCGATGTGCTTGACCTTGCGTTTGTCCTGCCCATACACGGATTTCATGATCAGCCGTACCAGACGGGGCGACTCCCCGGCGAGTTCCTGCAAGTAGATTTCCATCGCATTGTTCGGACGGTTAACCGACTCCCCGTCATGGATGAAGTCGCACATCTCCACGTTCAGCAGCAACGGCTCGTCGGCATACTTGACGTTGAATGTGTAAAAGTTGCCGTCCTCGGTTATCACGCTCATATTGGTTTCACTGCGGAAATGTTTCCGGGTCGCCTTCACACGGATGACGTTTTCCGCACCGTCCGCCTTGCCCGCTATCAGGTTGGGGGAACCCAAATCCACGTATCTTACGGGAGAGGGGAAAATTATATGTACAGTCTTGTCATACGTGATTTCCAGACCATGCGGGGGAATCATTTGGCTGAAGCCGATCTTGCGGCTCAATCCCTCGTAATAATCCCCGCTGCCTTGCTGCGCGTATGCAGCCACTGCGCCCATAATCAGGGCAAACATCATCAGAATCTTCTTCATGTGCGTTCTTGATTGGTTGGTGAATAAATGGTTGGTTTCTTTTCTCTTTTCATTTTTCGGGAGAGTGCAGCAACAGCCGGTGTCCGGCTTTTAGGGTGATTTTCACCGCACGCATTTTCTTTTCCACATATTGCGACACGCCCTGTATTACCCCCTTGCCCACGTCCGAGGCAATCTGCGCCCCGGCATCCGTCGAGATGTTGATGCTGCTCCCCATTGAGGCGCCCATACCCGCGGCTATCTCACGCGCCGCATCATACTCCATCGAGTTCGGCACGAGGATTCCCCGCTGTCCGTCGGCATCATATACCTCCAGTTCCACAGGAAACAGCGTGCCCTTGTATTCCACCGTCTCTACAAGGATGTCCATCCGCTCCCCCTGGATGCGTGTACCGCCGGTCAATACCATCCCTTGGGGAATGAGCCGGTCGTCCACCGCCATCGGCTCCAGTAACCGGATGCGCAACACCTGCCCGTCCGATACGGTCTGCGTGCCGTGTACACAGGCGGCGATGGTATTCCTGCCGGAAGGGAGTGTCCTGCCTATAGGGGTGTGGAAACCGGTATTCCTCTCTCCCGCAAATTCGGCGATGAAATCCTCATTGCCCATAGGTTGTGCAAGCGATGACACCACCTGATTCCGTACCTGTTTCACCGGGCGGACGGCTGTCCTGTCTTTCCGGTCGCTCCGGCCATTCACGGCAGCCGGGGCATCCGGTTGCTTCCCGTTGTACCGGGCGGCCAGCTCGTAAGACTTTTCCAGCAGTGCCATCTTTTCTTCCAGGGTCTGTCCTTCCGGCTGTCCTTCCGCCGGTCTCTTTTCTTTTTCCAGTTCCTCTATACGGCGGAGCAGATCGGCATTTTGTTGGTTTTCATTCCGGGTATATACAGCACCCAGCGAGCGGTTCATATTCCGGTAGGCTTCCGCAGAGGAATGGACGGAGCCGGGGGATTTCCCCGTTTCCGGTTCCGGCGGAAGTTCCGTGTTGGCTTTTCCTGCGGTAAGGCCGGCAGTATCCTGACTGTCCTTGTTGAGCAGCTTGGACATCTCCTGGAAGGTTCCCCTGCGCCATTTTTCCTTTTTAGCCAGTGCTTCCTGCTCGTAGGCGCTTACCTTGTCGCCCTCCATTTCCGAATCTTTCGGCGAGGGCATCTCTACGTTGAATCCCTTGCCCTTTTCCTTTTCCGCCTTCTCCTTTTCCGACGGGCTGAATACCAGCAGGAGAAATCCGGCGCACAGCAGGCAGAAGAACGGATAGACAATATACCTCGCGCGTCGGCGCTTCTCTTCGGGAGTCAGCGGCTTGTCACTCGACAGCCCCAGCCGTTCCCTGATTTTCTGAAAGTCCATTTTCATGTTTCTGGATGTTTGAATGAATGGTTGTTGTTTCCGGCCGTAACATGACGGGCCGGATATGCCCGGTTTTCATGTCGCCCTTCCGTTCCCCCAAACGGGACACGGAAGAGACAACCGAGTACAGACAGGCTGCCGTGAACAGAAGCGAGACGACACTTGTCAAGACAATGCGCTGCTTCCCGGTCAGCCGGCGGCAGAACAGCCGGATACGGCTGTCCGCACGTTTTAAGACGGCAGGTTTCCCTCTCATCGTTCCACACTCCTTATATCCCTGTTCTCCAGTATGGTGAACTGCTCGATGATGAACCCGTTGGGATTGTCGTCCGAACGCCCCGTATTCTGGAGCGAACAGGAGGTGACAAGGCTTCGCTCGGTCACGTTGCTCTCACGGATGATCAGCTGCCGGGCGTATGTACGCGCCTTGTAGGGATAGGCGGCAAAGTCGCACACCACGCTGTCCACGTGTACCACCTGGTTGATGTTGCCCGAAATCAGCCGGTTGTAATATCCCTTTTCGGCAAAGTCCACATAGTAGTGATAGGCGCTCTTGTCCGCCAGCTGCAGGGCACGGCCTATATTGTGTTCGATCGCGTCCTTCTGCGGAGAGAGCGAGAAGAACAGCTCGTGAAAACGCCGGACGTGTTCCCGCGCCTCGGCGGGGCGGTTCTGTGAAAGATCCTGCGAGAGGGCGAGCATCAGCGACTTGCCCTTATCCAGCACATAGATCTTTTCCCGTTGCTTCTCGGCGAAACGGTACGAGCTCCACAACGCATAGCCGGTAATGAGCGCACAGCAGCCGGTAAAGACAGCCAGCATCAACCGGATACGCCTGAAGCTGCTCTCAATGTTGGTCAATGACTTGAATTCCATTTAGCGAATGATTGGTTTGAATGAATAAATAAATGTTTCCGGTATGACCGGGCGGCTCCTTCCGACAAGTCGCCAACCCGGTAATCCAAGTTGCCGACTCACGGAAACGGGTTGCCATAGAGCCTATTTGCCCCGCAGCCTTCCCCCGATATTCCCCAGTACGGCACCGCCCGTCCCGGCAGCGAAACTGCCCGCTTTCGTGGCCGTGCGGTTCAGGTTACGGCTGAAGTTTCCGGCTCCGCCCGCCTGTACGATCCAGCCCGCCACCGTCGGGACGGTGAAGTACCCGATAATCCCTATCAGCATGAATATGATATAGACGCTATTTGAGTTGTCTATCGAGTAGTCGGGGTTGTTCTGTAATTCCAGAATGTCATTTTGGAGCATCAGCACCTGGAGCTTGGCGAGCAGGGTGCTGAACAGGTCGCTGACCGGAAGCCAAAGGTAGACGGATATGTACCTCGTGAACCACTGCCCGAGCGTGGACTGGAAACCGTCCCATACGCTGAAGGCGAACGCCACCGGTCCCAGAATGGAGAGCACGACAAGGAAAAAGGTCCTCACGGTATCTATCAGCAGCGATGCCGCCGCGAATATCAGTTCCAGCAGGCTGCGGAAGGCGTCACGGATTTTCTTCTCCAGATTGTACATCCCCACCTCCACGTACATGCCCAGGCGGGAGGCGGTATCTATGGTTGACCAGCCCAGCTCGTCCAGCTGACGGTCGAATTCCTCGTCGCTCACCAGGTAGGCGGTTTCGGGATTGCGCAGCATGGCCTCCCTTTCCAGTTCCTCCTTCTGCGCCCTGTACTGTTCCATATCTAGCGTCTGCCCCTCAAGCATCTTGTGCGTACCCTGTACTATCGGGCTGAGCACGGTGTTCAGCGTGCCGAGCACCAGCGTGGGGAAAAGCAGGATGCAGATGCCGATGGCGAAGGGACGCAGCAGGGGATAGACATCTATCGGTTCGGCACGGGCCATCGACTGCCACACGCGGACGGCGACATAGAACAGGGCACCCAGCCCGGCAAGTCCCTTTCCCACGTCCATCATGTCCTTGCAAAGGGGCAGCATATCGTCATACAGGGTCGCCAGTATGGTATGCAGGTTGGCAAAATCTATCGACAACGGCATCATGGCTACCAGTATTTGGAGATTTCATTCCCGTAAAGCCGCATCACCCGGTCCAGGTCGTTCTTCTTTCTGGCACGGAGATAGCTCACGGCGATGTTCTTGTTCGTGTAATAGCTCACCAGGTTGCGGTAGCGGCGCATCTCATAGTAGCAGCGGTCCACCACGTCCATGCGGTCCTTGTCGGTCATGGAGAGCGTGCTCACGTTGATGACCTGCCTGAGATCCTGCAGCACGCCGTTGCTCTCCTCCAGCAGGCGGGTGTAGCCGAAGGCGATGGCGTCCAGCTCGCGGGGCGAGAAGTTCCCGTCGTTCATCATCTTGCCGAAGTTCGTTACATAGATGTCGGACACGTCGCCCACCATCAGGATGATGTCGCGCACCTTGCGGGCGTCCTGTATCAGGTCGTTCACCGCCTTTAACTGGTCGTAATACTTCTTGGCCTGCTCGTAAATCTTCACCATCTCCGCAAAGCTGTCGGCCGTATTGACCGCCGTTTTCGAGGTATGGGCGATGTTGTCCGACATGTTGATGATGCTTTGGGCAAGGTTGCCGGGATCGGTCACCACCCACTGGGCATTGGCGCCGGTGCCGCACAGGGCGAGTACCGTTCCGATCAGGAGTGACTTCGCTTTCATGGGCGTTCCTCCTTCCGCACATAGTCACCGTTCGGGGAGAAGGTCAGCACGTCGGCGGCCTCGTTGTAGGAGATGTCGATGCGGTGCCCCGTGTTGATGAACAGGTTCCCGTTCTCCTCAACCAGCAGGTAGGTCTGAGGCCTGAGACGGCGCATCTTTCCGCTGCGGGCGAACACCGTCACCTTGTAGGCTTCCCCTTCCTTATATACCAGCACGTCCGGCTTGCCTTCCACGCTGCTCCACGAGCCGCAGAGCTTGTCACGGTCGGTGCCGCTCTCCGAGCAGCCTTGTAATACCATGGCGGCCATACCGATCAGGCACACCGCCAGTCTCATAAGGGATTTGTTTCTCATTGTTCTCTTTTTGGGGTTGATACTTGTCTTTGTTCCTCTCGTTTTCTCTCTGCCATCCGGCGGATGGCAAGTTCCAGGTTGCCGTCCAGCTCCTCGGCAAGCCGTTGCACTTCCAGTTTCTCGGACTCTTCCGTCGTGAACGTGAAATACTCTTCCGCGCTCACTTCCGTAGCATAGACCGCCGAACGGGTGCCGCCAAGCCCTATCCAGACTTCACGGTAAAAACGTCCGGGATGGTTCGCCTGGTTGATGGAGAGTATCTGGCTTTTCTCTTTCTCCGTCAGGCCGAGCAGCCGCTGGATATGCTCGAACTTGTTCATGTATTTCCGCTGGTCCAGAAGGATCTTGCAGTCGGAGTTGTTGATGATGGCCTCCTTCACAATCGGGGAGCTGATGATGTCGTCCACCTCCTGGGTCACCACAACGGCCTCACCGAAATATTTCCGGACGGTCTTGAACAAATATTGGATATAGCCGCTCATGTTGGCGGACATAAGGGCTTTCCAACACTCCTCTATCAATATTACCTTGCGGATTCCTTTCAGACGGCGCATCTTGGCGATGAAGGTCTCCATGATGATCAGCGTCACCACAGGCAGCAGCACCTTGTTGCCGCTGATGTTGTCCAGCTCGAACACGATGAACCGCCTGTTTGTCAGGTCCAGTTCCCCGTCAAATACAGTGGTCACATGTTCTCCGTGGAGTTGAGCAGGAAGTCGTAGTCGCCACCCTTGTAGAAAGGCTCCAGCACGTTCAGGAAACCGTCGATGTCGAAATCCTTCTCGCGTACCTTCTTTTCCGCTATCATCCGGCGGTAGTCACCGTCCACGAACTCGTAGAAGCCGTTGAAGTCCGGCCTTGCCTCCCGATTCCCGGTAATTTTACGGATATAGGCGTTCACCGCTCCCGAGAGCGCCACCTCTTCCGAACGTTTCGGTGCCTCGTCCTCCCGTTTCCACAAGGTCAGTATCAGAGTCTTGATGCTCTCGCGCTTTTCCACATCGAACTGTCCGGAATCGGTGTAGAACGGGTTGAAGGATATCGGATTGTCCTCCTCATACGTGATGTAGATGCCGTCCCCGCCGCGTGTGCGGTCGTGGATCATCCGGCACAACCCCTGATAGCTGTTGCCCGTGTCCACCAGCAGGATATGCGCTCCCTGCTCGTAATAGTTGCGCACCAGATGGTTGGTGAAAAAGGACTTGCCGCTGCCGCTTGGTCCCAGGATAAATTTGTTGCGGTTGGTGATGATGCCCCGTTTCATCGGAAGGTCGGAAATGTCCACGTGCACCGGAATGCCGTTCTGCCGGTCCGCCATGCGGATGCCGAACGGACTGGGCGAACTTCTGTAATTGGTCTCCCCGGCAAAGAGGCAGACCGCCTGCTCCAGGAACGTGTAGAATGACTCTTCGGCAGGAAAGTCGCCCGCATTGCCCGGAATGCCCGTCCAGTAAAGCACCGGGGTGTCGACGGTGTTGTAACGGGGGGTGCATTCCATCATGGCAAGCTGGCTGCCCGTGTCGTTCCTGATACGGCGGAACTCCTCCGCATCCTCCGCCCAGGCGATTACATTGCAGTGGCATCTGACGGGAAGCACTCCCTTGGTATGCGCCTCGTCCAGATACATCTCCGTCCATTCCTGGTTCACGGCATTGCTCCGGCTGTACCGTGACAGAGAGAGCATGTTGCGCGAGTTCTTCTCCATCATCTGCAGGATTTCCTGCGCATTGTCGATGAACACGTACTGCGAGTAGATGTGGTTGCAGGAGAGCAGCAGCCCCACGGGTGCGGCGAAGGAAAGGCGGCAGTCACTCCTGTCGGTGGACATACGCTCGTAGCGCATGTCGGTGGAGAGCTTGCCCGGCAGGTCTTCCGTATCCGAAAGTGTGTGCAGGCAGAGCCGCTTGTCCCCGATACGCATCCGTCCGGGCTTGAGGCAGATGTCCTGCAGTACGGCGGTTTCGTCCTCCATCGAGAGGGAGAGGTATTTCTCCACCAGCCCGGGACGTTCCTTCGTGCCGGTAATCTCCTCCGTTTCCAGGCGGCGCAGCCGGATATGGGCGGAGTCGTTCACGATATGCTCGAACTGCTCCACCGCTTCCAGAAAGCGGCCGCCTGAGCTGAGAAAACAAACTGCAACCCAACGAAAAGGGCCTGTCTCACAAGAGACAGGCCCTTTTTTGCTGCATGTTTATGGATCAGTAATTGACGGCTTTGAGGATCTGGCGGCCAATGTACTTGTGGCCGGAAACGGTGGGGTGGCCATCGTTGGCAGTGCGGGTATAGGGGATGGGCACATAGGTCACATCATACTGGGCGGCCAGCTTGGCTGCGGCGGTGTTCAGCCGACGGAAGTGGCGGCTCCAGGAGGGCATCAGGGGCACCGGGTTATTGTAGCTCAGTATCATGATCTGGGCCTCCGGGTTCAGCTCACGCAGGTCCTTCATCACACGCTCCAGCTGGGTCACAGTGTCGGCGTAGGTGGAGGTGCAGATCTGGTTCATGCCAGTGGTCAGCAGGTGCATCACGGCACGGAACTCCGAGGGAGTCAGGGTCAGCTGCTTCAGGCAGTCCATAAAGTAGTCGATGTTGTCCGGGGTCAGGTTGCGGAACATTCCGGTGACCATGCTGTTGGCCAGCTTTTCACTTTTCCAGTTGGTAGCCTCACCCAGGGCCACGATGGTGCGGATCAGGGCGTCGTTGGCACCGATCTGCAAGGTGATGAGGTCCGCTTTCTGGATGTACTCCTTCAGCTCCGGCACCGAGGTGTACTGCACGCCGGAATACTGGTTCATGGCGGGCATGGCACCTGTCTCGATCAGGTCTGCCAGGTCGCGGGTCATCACGGCGGGCAGGCCCAGGTTGATGGCGTGGTCACGATCCAAGCCCAGCTGGTCGGCTACATAGCCCACAAAGCACTGGCCATCGTAGCCTTTGTAATTGCCGGACATATCGAAGCCGTTCTGGACCAGCTTGTACTGCAGGCCGCTCAGGCCCACACCGGCAGTCACGCTGTCACCGATGGCGACATAGGTGTACTCTTTTTTGGCGGTGGGCTCTGCAACAGGCGCCACAGCATCGTCTTCGGTAAGAGCTTCCGGCTCCACTTCCTGCACGGCGGTTTCCGGCTCAGCAGTCTCTTCGGTGGTGGGGTTCTCTGCAAAGGCAGGAACGGCCAGCGACAGCAGCAGCGCGGCCGACAGCAGCAGGCTTGCAATGCGTTTTATTTTCATGGTCATCATTCCCTCTTTCCCCGCAACATCTCAAGGCTGCGGAACTGCTTCCATGATAAGGAAATGAAGGGGAAATGTCAATTGACAAAACGTGGAAAATCGCAGGAAAAAGTTGTCAAAATAGAAGCTTTTGAAGCTGAATGCCGGAAATAAACGCAGGAAAGCAAAAAGACCCTGCCGGACAGGCAGGGCCTTGAAAAAACGAAACGTTTACTTGCGGACGGCCTTCAGGATCTGGCGAGCGATGTACTTGTGACCGCACACCGTGGGGTGACCGTCGTTGGCAATGGAGGTATAGGGGATGGATACATAGTCTGCGCCGTACTGCTGGGCCAGGGCCTTGACGGAGCGGTTCATAAAAAATCTCCGGATTCCGGTATACTTCAGCAGGCGGAAGTGTCTGCCGTAGGTGGGCAGGAAGGGCAGGGGGTTGTAGTAACCCACCAGAATGATCTGGGCGTCAGGGTTCAGGGCTCTCAGCTCCTGGAGGATCTGTTCCACATTGGCCACGGTCTGGCCCCGGGTCTGGTCACAGATCTCCTCCATGCCGGAATCCAGCAGCTTCAGGGCGGCCTTCAGCTCTTCCGGGGTCAGGTCCAGGTTTTCCAGGCCCTTTCTCAGGGTCTGGAGGGTCTGGAGATTCATCTCTCGCATGGTGCCCGTCAGCAGGGGGATCAGCAGCTTGGTGGCCTTGCCGTTGGTGGCTCTGCCCATGGCCCCCATGAGCTGCAGCACAGTGTCGTTGGAGCCGATGAGCAGGGTGATCAGGTCAGCGTCTGCCAGCTCCTGCCGCAGGGTGGGCAGGTCGTAGTAGGCGGCACCGGAGGCGGTGGAGCCGGTCTTGATCAGGTCCAGGATGTTGCTGCTCATGGCAGCAGGCATCCCGTAGTTCACGGCATGGTCCCGGTCCAGGCCCAGGGCGTCGGCCACCCGGGCCACATAGCAGTCTTTGGAGTAATCATGGTAGTTTTCCTGCACATCATAGCTCTTGGCGGTGCTGGAAAAGTGGGTGTCCTTCAGGCCCACACCGGTGGTGATGCTGTCACCCAGGGCAACATAGGTATAGGAATCTTCCTCTGCTGCAAAGGCAGGCAGTACCGGCAGCACCAGCAGTGCCAGGGCTAGCAGCAGGCTGACAATACGTTTTTTCATAATGAACCTCCTTATATGGCAAACTCAGAAAAAATTACTTTTCCAGAGCCTTCAGGATCTGACGTGTCAATATAGGTAGGCTCCAGCTTGATGCCGCTGCGCTTGGCAGCTGCCCGCA
>OMGH01001193.1_pt1 | contig 17095 bp, 18 predicted proteins | sample 1645841 | NCBI WGS metagenome assembly OMGH01 (sample SAMN00849584, study PRJEB25192) | human gut metagenome
AGCAGAAGATACTAAAGTATTAAATTTATTCATGGATAAATTAGGTCTTGATGAAGAGTTTGCTCAAATCTTAGTAGATGAAGGCTTTACTTCTTTAGAAGCGATTGCATATGTTCCAGTTGATGCTTTAACAGCAATTGATGGCTTGGAAGATGAAGACTTAGTAGAAGAGCTACAAGTGCGTGCGAAAAATGCAATTACGAAGAAAGCACTTGAAGAAGAAGCGGCTTTAAAACAAGCTCAAATCGATGAGAAATTATTAAATCTTGAAGGTATGGAACGCCACATTGCATTTAGATTAGCCCAAAAAGGCATTACCAATCTTGAAGAATTAGCTGAACAAGACACAGACGAATTAGCGGATATTGAAGAATTATCTGAAGCGAAAGCAGGCGAATTGATTATGGCTGCTCGTCAAATTTGTTGGTTTAGCTAATACGTTGAGAGGAATTTATAATGACAGAAAAAACTGAGAAAAAAACGCTCTCATTAGGCGGTGCTCGTAAAACGAGTAAAGCGAATGCGACAACAACGGGCGGTAAAACCAAAGCCGTGGAAGTAAAAGAGAAAAAAGCACCGATTGATGCAAAAGTATTAAAAGAGAAAGCGGAACAAGAAGCTAAATTAGCTTTAGAAAAAGCAGCAAAAGAGAAAGAAGCAGCAGAGAAAGCAAAGAAAGAGCTTTCTTCCGCAACAACAACAAACATCAACCTTCCGTTCATCACAGCAACTGCTGAGGGACCGAAGCACTTAGATATGAACCTCACAAGAGCTAAATTCGATGAGCTGACAAGTGATCTCATTGAGAGAACAGCAATTCCGGTACAGAACGCGTTAAGAGACGCTGGTTTAACAGCAGCAGAGCTCTCCAAGGTTCTCCTCGTAGGTGGTTCCACACGTATGCTTTCCGCACAGGAAAAGGTTAAACAGTTAACAGGCAAAGAGCCGAGCAAGAGCTTAAACCCGGATGAGTGCGTAGCCATCGGTGCAGCGATCCAGGGTGGTAAGTTAGCAGGCGATGCCGGTGCAGGTGACATCCTTCTTCTCGATGTAACTCCGCTTTCCCTTTCCATCGAGACAATGGGCGGCGTTGCTACAAAGCTGATCGAGAGAAACACAACGATCCCGACAAAGAAGAGCCAGGTATTCTCCACAGCTGCTGATAACCAGACAGCCGTAGATATCCACGTTGTACAGGGTGAGCGTGAGTTCGCAAGAGACAACAAGACTCTTGGCCAGTTCCGTCTTGACGGTATCCTTCCGGCAAGAAGAGGTGTTCCGCAGATCGAAGTTACCTTCGATATCGATGCAAATGGTATCGTAAACGTATCCGCTAAGGACCTCGGCACAGGCAAAGAGCAGCACATCACCATCACATCCGGATCCAATATGTCCAAGGATGATATCGATAAGGCTGTTAAGGAGGCTGCAGCTTACGAGGCTGAGGATAAGAAGAAGAAAGAAGCGATCGATACAAGAAATGAAGCTGATTCCATGGTATTCCAGACAGAGAAGGCAATGGAAGAAGTTGGCGATAAGATCGATGCAAACGATAAGGCCGCTGTTGAGGCTGACTTGAATGCCCTCAAGGAAGCGATCAACAAAGCTCCGGCAGAGCAGATGACAGACGCCCAGGTCGAGGAGATCAAGGCAGCGAAAGAGAAACTCATGAACAGTGCGCAGAAGCTCTTCGCAAAGGTTTACGAGCAGGCTCAGGCAGCTCAGGGCGCAGCTGGAGCACAGGGTCAGGCAGGTCCGCAGGCTGGACAGAGCGCAAGCCAGGCTGGATATGGCGATGATGTCGTTGACGGTGACTACAAGGAAGTCTAAATAACAGTTTGATCGAGCCACAATGAGGGCTGGAAAGGACGTTGCAAGATAGCTTGCATAAGTCCTTTTTAGCCGGAATTGCCATTTGGCGCGAGTCAGGCACAATAAATCCGAAAGAACGCCCAAGAGGGGGCGTTCTTTCGGTTGCCTTGTATCAAGGCTTTGATCGATAACGATCCGGAAATATTGCCGCGGCAGGACTCAGCCGTGACGTCTGAAGAAAGCTTCCGTCGGCAGGTTCCGTAAAAAGGTACGCGTGAAGCGTGGTACCGCTCACTAACAGGAAAGGTAAGAATAAAGAAATGGCAGAGACCAAGCGAGATTATTACGAAGTCCTCGGCGTGCCGAAAGATGCGGACGAAGCGGCGTTAAAGAAAGCATATCGAGTTCTTGCAAAGAAATACCATCCGGACGCAAATCCGGGAGATAAAGAGGCGGAGGCAAAGTTCAAGGAAGCTTCCGAGGCATACAGCGTTTTAAGTGATGCACAGAAAAGAAAGCAGTATGACCAGTTTGGTCATGCGGCCTTTGAAAATGGCGGCGGCGGTGGCGCAGGCGGCTTTGATTTCGGCGATATGGGCGACATTTTCGGCGATATTTTCGGCGGTGGTGACATCTTTGGCGATTTATTCGGCGGCGGAAGAAGACGAAACAGCAACGGACCGATGCGCGGCGCTGATGTAAGAACAACTGTTAGAATTACATTTGCAGAATCCGTAACCGGTACAAGCAAAAAGATCGATGTTCTAAGGAACTTGAGTTCCCGTATAAAGAAGAATGTAAGACCTGTCACGGAACCGGGGCAAAACCGGGAACTTCACCGGAAACCTGCAGCAAGTGCGGGGGAAAAGGGAAAGTGGTATATTCCCAGCAGTCTTTGTTTGGCATGATGCAGAATGTGCAGACCTGTCCGGATTGCGGCGGTACCGGTAAGGTGATCCGTGAAAAATGTCCGGATTGCCGGGGAACGGGATATATCTCAAAGAAAGTACGAAAGACCGTAGAGATTCCGGCCGGAATTGATAATGGACAGTCTGTTCGTGTCAGAGGTTACGGAGAACCGGGACGAAACGGAGGTCCGAGAGGAGATCTTCTGGTAGAAGTTCTTGTTTCCAGAAGCAATGCGTTTGAACGTCAGGACATGAATATATTTTCCAATGCTTCGATTTCCTTTGGTATTGCAGCACTGGGCGGGGATATCCGTATCAGGACGGTGGACGGAGATATCATCTATACCGTTGCACCGGGTACCCAGAGCGGAACGAGAATCCGCCTGAAAGGCAAAGGAGTACCATCGATCCGAAACAAGGCAGTACGTGGAGACCATTATGTAACACTGATTGTCAACACGCCGACGGGCTTAAACAAAGAGGCAAAAGAGGCGTTGCGTAAATTTGATGAATTGACGGGAAATTCCCTGAATAAAGAGGGCGGAGCACAGACCGGAAAAGAAAAAAAGAAGGGTTTTATGGACAAAATCAAAGAATCTTTCGATGAACATTAGTACAAATCGCCTATAGTAATCTGGTACAAAGTATTGTATGATGAGTCTGTTAGTATTATTGGCAGCATGTGTGTACGGATACGGAGGCATGTGGGGGATGACGCTGGAAGAAGAACGTAAAGCTTTGGAGGAGCAGCGCCGCACGCTGGAGCGTGAACGGCGGGAATTTACCCGGCGGGTGGAGATTGAAGACCGCCGTCTGGAACAGCAGCAGAAGCTTTTCAATATGAAATTTAAAATACTCGAAGAAGAACTGGTGAAACTTGCAACAGAGAAAGAACATGTGAAGAAGCAGAAAGCTTTCTATCAGCGGGTAAGCGATTTTTCCGTGACAGCAGAGCAGCCTGTTATCCGGGGAGAAATGTTCTTCTCCGGAGTAGAGAGCAGACAGTCTCTTAAGAAACGTTATAAAGACCTGATCAAAATTTATCATCCGGATAATCTGGATGGGGATAAGAATACCGTTCAGGAAATTAACAGTGAGTATCATAAGCTTTGTGCTGTGTACAAAAATTAAAACAGCCATACGGTCTGTCCGCAGACCGTATGGCTGTTTTATGCATGTTTAACATGTTTAATGTCGTTCCTCATGAAGACGCTTAAAAATCTCCTCCTCTGACATGGCAGTGGCGGACTGAATGTTTTCTTCCATATTGTAGGTTCTCTGTTTTTTGATATAGAGAGTATTGGTGTTCTCTTTATATTCTACATCACTGGTATCAGAAGTATTTCGCTGCCGGTCATCGGTGTTGAATGCTTTCTGAAGTCCTTCTACAAGATTGCGTTTATCCATTTATTGTTTTCTCCTATAACTGCATAACTATCAACTTAACCCCTATATTATAACATGGGTTTTTTTGATGTACAATGTTTTCTTGAAATTTTATTGGAAATAAGGTATGATACATATAGTATGCCTTAGTGTAGAATTGAGAGGATGGTAACATGAAGTGGAAAAAATATACAATTGAGACAACGACCGCAGCAGAGGATTTTATGAGTTCCATGCTGATGGATCTGGGCATTGAGGGAATAGAGATTGAAGACAATATTCCGCTTACCAAAGAAGACCAGGCGGATATGTTTATTGATTTTCTGCCGGAACTTCCTCCGGATGAGGGCATCAGCCATGTGAGCTTTTATGTGGAAGAAGACGGCAGTGATCAGACGGAGATTTTAAAGCAGGTAAAGATCGGACTCGAGAAACTGCGTGACATGGTGGAAGTGGGAAGCGGTGTCATTACATCTTCCGAAACAGAAGATCTTGACTGGATCAATAACTGGAAAAAATATTTTACTTCTTTTACCATTGATGATATATTAATCAAACCGACCTGGGAAGAATTAAAGGAAGAAGACAAAGATAAATTTCTGATTGAGATCGATCCGGGAATTTCTTTCGGAACAGGAAAACATGAAACGACACAGCTTTGCATCCGGCAGTTACAGAAATATGTGGAAGGAAAACATCCGAAAGTACTGGATGTGGGATGTGGCAGTGGAATTTTATCGATTGTGGCATTAAAACTCGGCGCAAGAGAAGTCGTGGGAACGGATCTGGATGCAGACTGCATGACTTCTACAAGGGATAATATGCAGGTAAACCATCTCGATTTGTCTCTGGGAACCTTTTATGTGGGAAATCTGATTGATGATGAAGAACTTCAGGAAAAGGTTGGGACAGAGGAATATGAGATTGTTGTGGCAAATATTTTAGCACCAGTTATCATTGCCATGGCACCGGTCATTCCGGCCAGATTAAAACAGGGTGGTTATTTTATCACTTCCGGCATCATTGATTTTAAGGAAAACGAAGTAAAAGAAGCGATTGAAGCAGCAGGACTTACTGTAGTGGAAATCAATCATCAGGGTGAGTGGGTAAATATTACCGCACAGAAACAGTAGGAGCAAGGGATGTACCAGTTTTTTGTGGAAGATGAACAGGTGCAGCAGGATCGGATCTGCATTGTGGGCAGTGATGTCAATCATATCGGTCATGTGCTGCGCATGAAGACAGGGGAGAAAATCCGCATCAGCGATCAGAGCGGCAGATCGTATTTTTGCCGTATTCTGGAAATTACAGAGGAAGAGGTCTGGGCACAGATAGAGGATACCGATGAAATGGGAACAGAGTTTTCCCATAAGGTGTATCTTTTTCAGGGCCTTCCTAAAAGTGATAAGATGGAACTGATCATACAAAAGACCGTGGAACTTGGTGTCTATACCGTCATACCGGTTGCCATGAAAAACTGTGTGGTAAAGCTGGATGAAAAGAAGGCACAGAGCAAATGTAAGCGGTGGCAGGCAATTGCAGAGAGTGCGGCAAAACAGTCGAAGCGGACTGTGATTCCGCAGATTCAGATGCCACTTTCCTGGAAACAGGCATTGGAAGAGGCAAAGGAGCTGGACGTTGTCCTGGTTCCGTATGAGAATGAAAGAGGCATGGAAGCAACAAGAGAGATCTTTCGCTCGATTCCGGAAGGGGCGTCCATCGGAGTAATGATCGGTCCGGAGGGCGGATTTTCCCCGGAAGAGATTGCGCAGCTTGATAAAGACATGCATCGGATCTCTCTTGGCAGACGTATTTTGCGTACAGACATTGGGGTCAGACCCTTTGAAATACTAATGGCAACACTTTCCATGCTGATATACGAATTGGATATATAAGAAGGGTAAAAATGGAAGCATATTTGGATAATTCGGCAACGACAAGATGTTGTGAGGAAGCGGCACAGCTGGTGGTAAAATTACTGACGGAGGATTATGGAAATCCATCTTCCCTGCACAACAAAGGCGTGATCGCCGAAAATTATATGAACGATGCAAGAAAAAAAATTGCAAAGACATTAAAGGTACAGGAAAAAGAAATCTGTTTTACGTCAGGTGGTACAGAGTCCAATAATCTTGCAATTATCGGTGTGGCAGAGGCAAACAAGCGAAGTGGAAAACATGTGATAACGACGTCCATTGAACATCCGTCCGTGTCGGCAACGATGGCATATCTGGAGGAACACGGATATGAAGTCACATATCTTCCGGTAGATGCTTATGGTGTGATTTCTCTGGACGATCTGAAAGCGGCAATCCGGCCGGATACCATTCTGGTTTCCCTCATGCAGGTAAATAATGAAATCGGAGCGGTGGAGCCGATCGCGGAAGCGGGGGCACTGATCAAACAGTGTAATCCACAGACGCTTTTTCATGTGGATGCCATTCAGTCCTATGGAAAAATGAGAATTTATCCGGCAAAAATGCATGTAGACCTTCTCTCGGTCAGCGGACATAAGATTCATGGACCGAAAGGAAGCGGATTTTTATATATCAAAGACAAGACGAAAATTCATCCGCTGTTAAACGGAGGCGGACAGCAGAGGGGAATGCGTTCCGGCACGGAAAATGTTCCGGCAATCGCAGGACTTGGCGTAGCAGCGGAACGTATTTATACTGGTTTTGAGGAAAAAATCGACCGGATGTATACCCTGCGAGAGCATTTTATTGAGGAAGTGACAAAAATTCCGGGTGTACACGTCAACGGCCATACCGATCGCAGCAATGCACCGCATATTGTCAGTGTCAGCACGGAAGGTGTGCGCGCGGAAGTATTGCTTCATGCATTAGAGGATAAAGAGATCTATGTGTCAGCGGGAAGTGCATGTTCTTCCAACAAGCCTTCCGTCAGTCATACGCTAAAAAGTATTGGCTTAAAGCCAGAGTTTTTGGATGCAACCATCCGGTTCAGCTTTTGCGTGGAGACAACGGAAGAAGAGATTGATTATGCAGTAAAAGAGATGGCGGCATTGGTTCCGATGCTGCAGAAATATACAAGGCATTAGAAAAAGGAGAGCAGTATGTATAAATCATTTTTGATTAAATATGCGGAAATTGCCATTAAGGGAAAGAACCGTTATCTGTTTGAGGATGCACTGGTACAGAATATCAGATATCATCTTAAGTGTGTAGAGGGAACCTTCCATGTACGCAAGGAAAACGGACGTATCTATGTGGATACGGAAGGAGAATACGATTATGATGAAACTGTAGAAACATTACAGAGGATTTTTGGAATCGTAGGAATCTGTCCGGTAGTACTGGTCGAAGATGAAGGATTTGATGCCCTGGCAAAAGTAGTATGTGACTATGTGGATCGCACATACCCGGACAAAAATTTTACATTTAAGGTGGATGCGCGCCGTGCCAGAAAGAATTATCCGATGACTTCGATGGAGATCAATGCAGCTGTTGGGGAAAAGATTCTTGAAGCATTTCCGGAAACCAGCGTTGACGTACATCATCCGGAGGTGATGATTCATATCGAGATCCGCCCGATGATCAATATTTATTCCACAGAGATCCCAGGACCGGGAGGCATGCCGCTTGGCACAGCAGGCCGTGCAATGCTTCTTTTATCCGGCGGAATCGATTCACCGGTTGCCGGATATATGGTATCCAAACGAGGGGTAACACTTGAAGCGACCTATTTTCATGCACCGCCATACACCAGTGAGCGTGCAAAACAGAAAGTGATTGACCTGGCAAAGAAAGTTGCAAGATATTCCGGACAGATCAAGCTTCATGTGGTGAACTTTACCGATATCCAGCTTTATATTTATGAGAAATGTCCGCATGAGGAACTGACTATCATCATGCGCCGCTATATGATGAAAATTGCAGAGCATTTTGCCGAAGAGGGAAAATGTCTGGGTATGATTACCGGAGAGAGTATCGGGCAGGTGGCAAGCCAGACCATGCAGTCCCTTGCTGTGACCAATGAAGTGTGTCATATGCCGGTATACCGTCCGCTCATTGCCATGGACAAGCAGGATATTGTATCAATCGCAGAAAAAATTGACACATACGAGACGTCCATTCTTCCGTATGAGGATTGTTGTACGATTTTCGTGGCAAAGCATCCGGTTACCAAGCCAAGCCTGAAACATATTAAAAAATCAGAGTGCCGGCTGGAAGAAAAAATAGACGAACTGATGCAGACAGCAATCGATACGACAGAGACGATTCTGGTAGATGCAGAATAATCTGTTTTTGGAAAATTATTTCCGTGAAACAAAAAATCCCCTGTCTGCAATACAGACAGGGGATTTTGTAAGTAATTACTGGGAAATAATGTATGGCTTTAAAGCTTCCAGAATCTCATTCAGATTATCCTCGGTATGGATGGCGAGATCAATCGGCTTGGAAAGATCCAGGCTGAAAATTCCCATGATGGATTTTGCGTCAATGACATATCTGCCGGAAATCAGATCAAAATCGTATTCAAACTGAGAGATGGTATTAACAAATGATTTTACTTTTCCAATAGAATTTAATGAAATCTGTACTGTTTTCATAATGAAAACCTCCTTGAAAATATTCATGAAAAACTCATGCTGTTTATATCTTTGATAGTAATATTTTTTATTGGAAAAGTCAAGAAATGTATGAAGATAATTGTATAAAGGAGTAAAAATGAAAAAAGCAGCATTACACAATCTGGGATGCAAAGTGAATGCATATGAGACAGAAGCTATGCAGCAGATGCTTGAAGAAGCGGGGTACGAAATCGTGCCGTTTTCGGAGAAAGCAGATGTCTATGTGATCAATACCTGTTCCGTAACAAATATGGCGGACCGCAAATCAAGACAGATGCTGCACCGGGCAAAAAAGCTGAATCCGGATGCGGCTGTTGTTGCTGCCGGATGCTATGTACAGACCAAAGAGGATGAGGCAAAATGTGATGAAGCAATTGATATTCTGATCGGAAATAATCAGAAAAAAGAACTGGTAGAGCGGCTGGATGCTTTCTTTGCGGGCAGAGGAGAAAAGGTGGAGGCTGTGGTGGATATTAACCACGAAAAACAGGCATTTGAGGAGCTGACACTGGATCATGCAGCAGAGCATACCCGCGCGTTTATAAAAGTACAGGATGGTTGTAACCAGTTCTGCAGTTACTGCATTATTCCGTATGCCAGAGGACGGGTGAGAAGCAGAAATGTTCAGAATGTTCTGGAGGAAGTAAAGCGTCTGGCAGCGTCCGGATATCAGGAAGTGGTACTGACCGGAATTCATTTAAGCTCCTACGGGATTGACTGCGGGGAAAGTCTGCTGCATCTGATCCAGATGGTGCATCAGGTGGAGGGAATCCGGCGTATCCGTTTAGGATCGCTGGAACCGAGAATCGTGACGGAAACATTTGCAGAAGAACTGGCAAAGATGGAGAAGATCTGTCCGCATTTTCATCTGTCACTGCAGAGCGGATGCGATGCAACGCTTGCCCGGATGAACCGGAAATATACGACGGAAGAATACGAAAATGCATGCAGTATTTTACGGAAAAACTTTACGCATCCGGCAATCACAACGGATGTTATTGTTGGATTTCCTGGAGAGACAGAAGAAGAATTTGCACAGACAAAGGAATATTTAAAACGCATTCATTTTTATGAGATGCATATTTTTAAATATTCCCGACGGCAGGGAACCCGTGCGGCAGTGATGGAACATCAGGTGCCGGAGGAAATCAAGACGAAGCGCAGTGCCCAGCTGCTGGCACTTGCGGAAAGTATGTCGAGGGAATTCCGCGCATATTATGTGGGAAAAGAGGAAGAAGTACTTTTTGAGGAACCAATGGAAGTTGACGGAGAAACGTGGTATACTGGATATACCAAAGAGTATGTAAAGATCGCGGCAAAAACGGCAGAACCGCTTGATAATGTGATGAAAAGGGGAAGAGTGGAAGCGGCTCTGACCGATGAGATTTACCGTATGAAACTATAGCGCTTGTATTTTTCCTCAATTTCGTATACAATAGATGGGACAGGACTTGTTGGAATGAACAAGGGCAGGGACGGCGAATATGGAGAATTTAAATAATACACAATATTTTACAGTACAAAAGGAACCGGAATTACAGGTAAGAGATGTTTTAGAGATCGTATTCCGTGCATTGAGTGAGAAAGGATACAATCCGGTGAATCAGATTGTAGGATATATTATGTCCGGAGATCCGACATATATTACCAGTCATAACAATGCGAGAAGTCTGATCATGAAGGTAGAGCGGGACGAACTTGTAGAAGAAGTTTTACGTGCATACATCAAAAACAATTCCTGGGAATAATCCGGTACGGGAGAATTATGCGGATTTTAGGATTGGATTTCGGTTCAAAGACAGTGGGTGTTGCAGTGAGTGATGCGCTGTTAATTACAGCGCAGGGAGTGGAAATTATCCGAAGGAAAGCTCCAACGAAACTCAGGCAGACACTGGCGCGGATCGAACAGCTGGTAAGCGAGTACGAGGTGGAAAAAATTGTGCTCGGTTACCCGAAAAATATGAACAGTACAGAAGGGGAGCGCTGCGAGAAAACAAAAGAATTCAAGGAAATGCTTGAAAAACGCTGTGGTCTCCCTGTTATTTTATGGGATGAACGGCTGACAACAGTTGCAGCAGACCGTTCGATGATGGAAACAGGAATTCGAAGAGAAAACCGCAAGGAATATGTAGATGAAATTGCGGCTATTTTTATATTACAGGGATATCTGGATTATCTTTCAAATCATCCAGAAGAAAAATAAAAATACAAGGAAAAAATAAATGGAAAAAATTCAGTTTACAGATCCGGACACCAATGAGGTGGTGGAATTTGCTGTGGAAGAACAGACACAGCTGAATGGAATCAGATACTTACTTGTCTCTGATGGCAATGAAAACGGGGACAGTGAAGCATATATATTAAAAGAAATAAAGACACAGGATGAGGAAGTATTTTACGAGATGGTAGATGATGATACAGAGTTTGCTGCACTCGCGAAAATATTTGCTGAACTTGCGGATGAAGAAACACAGCTTTTATATTAGAGCGGAATATTATATTTGGAGGATTTATGAAAAAACAGGAAAAACAGAATAACAGTAAGCTTAAGATTATACCGTTGGGAGGTCTTGAGCAGATTGGTATGAATATTACTGCCTTTGAATACGAAGACAGTATTATTGTGGTGGATTGCGGTCTCGCATTCCCGGAAGATGACATGTACGGAGTGGATCTGGTGATTCCGGATGTCACTTATTTAAAGGAAAATATTGATCGTGTCAAAGGATTTTTTATTACGCACGGACATGAGGATCATATTGGTGCCATCCCATATGTTTTAAAAGATGTCAATGTGCCGATTTATTCGACCAGACTGACCAATGCCCTGATCGAGCACAAACTCGAAGAGCATGATATGCTCAAAAAAGTAAAAAGAAAAGTTGTCAAATACGGACAGCACATCAATCTTGGATGTTTCCGTGTAGAGTTTATCCGCACGAATCACAGTATTCAGGATGCGGCGGCACTTGCGATTTATTCCCCGGCAGGAATTGTCCTGCATACAGGAGATTTTAAGGTTGATTATACACCGGTATTTGGAGATGCCATTGATCTGCAGCGTTTCGGCGAGATCGGTAAAAAAGGAGTGTTAGCACTGCTTTGTGACAGTACCAATGCGGAGCGCCCGGGATTTACAGATTCCGAAAAGTCAGTAGGAAAAACGCTGGATAACATTTTTTCCGAGCATAAAAATACAAGAATTATTATTGCGACATTTGCATCCAATGTGGATCGTGTGCAGCAGATCATCAATTCTGCAGACAAGTTTGGCAGAAAAGTTGCGATTGAGGGACGAAGCATGGTCAATATTGTATCCATCGCTTCGGAACTGGGATATATTTCCCTGCCGGATAACATTCTGATTGATGTGGATCAGCTGAAAAATTATCCGGATGAAAAGACGGTTATCATTACAACGGGAAGCCAGGGAGAGTCCATGGCCGCATTGTCCCGCATGGCATCCGGCATGCACCGCAAAGTTACCATTAAGCCAAATGATACCATTGTATTCAGTTCCCATCCGATTCCGGGAAATGAGAAATCGGTTACCGGTGTGATCAATGAACTGATGCGCAAGGGTGCAGATGTGATTTTCGAAGATGTACATGTCAGCGGACATGCGTGCAAGGAAGATATCAAGCTGATTTATTCTCTGGTAAATCCGCTGTACGCGATTCCGGTGCATGGAGAATACAAGCATCTGATTGCACAGGCGAAGATTGCGGAAGAGCTTGGATATGACAGTGATCATATCAAAATCCTTTCTTCCGGAGATGTGCTTGAGATCGATGAGAATGGTGCAGAAGTGACCGGACATGTGCCGGTTGGCAATGTAATGGTAGACGGACTTGGTGTCGGAGATGTCGGAAATATCGTTCTTCGGGATCGTCAGCGTCTGGCAGAAGACGGAATTATTATTGTCGTCATGACACTCGAAAACGGATCCGGACAGGTACTTGCAGGACCGGATATCGTATCGAGAGGTTTCGTCTATGTACGTAATTCCGAGAGTCTGATGGATGAAGCAAAAACCGTTCTCGATAAGACCATGGATTATTGTATGGATCACAACATTACAGATTGGGGCAAGATCAAAAATGAAGTAAAAGATGCTCTGGGTGATTTCGTCTGGAAAGAGACCAAGAGACGTCCGATGATCATGCCGATTATCATGGAAGTATAGGGGTATTATGAATAAAGCTTTGTTCACTTTCATTAAAATTGCGTTTGTTATTATGCTGATCCTGCTAATTTTATATGGAACCGTTCATTTATGCAGGACCTGTTATGATTACGGGTATCGTTTCTTTGCAGAAAAGCAGATGGTACCGGATACGCAGGATGTGGAAAGCACGGAGGCACAATAGAAATAAATATGATAGTAGATGAACGACTGGTAACATATATCAATTCCCTGGATACGGGAAATACCAGAATTTTGGATGCTGTCGAACGAGAAGCTCTGGATTCCTATGTTCCGATTATTCGGAAGGAGATGCAGAGCTTTTTGAAGCTTTTGCTGGCGATGACAAAACCAAAAAGAATTCTGGAAGTCGGTACTGCGGTAGGGTTTTCTTCCATTCTGATGGCAGAATATGATCCGGTACCGTGTGAGATTGTCACGATTGAAAATTATGAAAAGCGAATCCCGATTGCCCGGGAAAATTTTAAGAGAGCAGGAAAAGAAGAGCAGATTACACTGCTTGAAGGGGATGCAGCGGAAATCCTTCCGACACTCACCGAGCCGTTTGATCTGATCTTTATGGATGCCGCAAAAGGACAGTATATTCATTTTATGCCGGATATTCTGCGTCTGCTGAAAACCGGAGGGACACTTGTCTCGGATAATGTGCTGCAGGATGGGGACATTATTGAGTCCCATTATGCGGTGATCCGCAGAAACCGGACGATTTACAAACGGATGCGGGAATATTTGTATGAGTTAACGCACCGGAAAGATCTGGTAACAGCGGTGCTGCCGGTGGGAGATGGAATTACAGTCAGTACAAAAGTAGAGGTAGAAAACGATGAGAAAGAATGAGTTGCTTGTTCCGGCAAGCAGTCTGGAAGTATTAAAAATTGCAGTTATTTATGGAGCCGATGCGGTCTACATCGGGGGAGAGGCATTCGGACTCAGAGCCAAAGCCAAAAATTTTACCAAGGAAGAGATGGCAGAGGGAATTGCATTTGCACATGCACGGGGAGTTAAAGTTTATGTGACGGCAAATATTCTGGCACACAATTATGATTTAGAGGGTGCAAGAGCCTATTTTGAAGAATTAAAGACAATCGGACCGGATGCGCTGATTATTTCCGATCCGGGGATGTTTACGATTGCAAAGGAAGTGATGCCGGATACGGATATCCACATCAGCACACAGGCAAACAATACCAATTATATGACGTATCAGTTCTGGTGGAAGCAGGGTGCAAAGCGTGTTGTAACGGCAAGAGAGCTTTCTTTAAATGAAATCAAGGGAATCCGTGCGCATATCCCGGATGATATGGAGATTGAAACGTTTATTCACGGGGCTATGTGTATTTCCTATTCGGGAAGATGTCTGCTCAGCAGCTTTATGGCAGGACGCGATGCAAACCGCGGAGCGTGTACACATCCATGCCGTTGGAAGTATTCTGTTGTGGAAGAATCCAGACCGGGCGAGTATATGCCGGTATACGAGAATGAGCGAGGAACCTATATTTTCAACTCCAAGGATCTCTGCATGATCGAGCATGTGCCGGAGATGATCGACGCCGGAATCGACAGTTTTAAGATCGAAGGCCGCATGAAGACGGCGCTCTATGTGGCAACAGTTGCCAGGACCTACCGCAAAGCCATCGATGACTATCTGGAGAATCCGGAGAAATATAAAGCGAACATGGAGTGGTACAAGGAAGAGATCGGAAAGTGCACTTACCGTGAGTTTACCACAGGTTTTTACTTTGGAAAACCGACGTCCGAGACCCAGATCTACGACGAGGATGTGGAGTTCACCATCGGCAAGGCCCACCAGATCCAGGACGGCAAGGACGTCGTTATCATCGCCAACGGCGATACCGTCCGTCTCGCGATCGAGGCCGCCAAGGTGCTCGAGGGCAAGGGCATTTCCGCCCGCGTGCTCGACATGCACACCATCAAGCCACTCGACGTGGAGGCTGTGACTGCCGCGATCAACGAGGTCGGCAAGATCATCACGGTCGAGGACCACAACATCCTCAACGGTCTCGGCTCCGCCGTGTGCGAGGTCGCCGCCGAGATGGGCAAGGGCATCGTCAAGAGAGTCGGCATTCAGGACCAGTTCGGCCAGTCCGCGCCCTATGAGCGCCTGCTCGCCATGAACGGCGTGACGGTCGAGAACATCACCGAGATCGCCGAGACGCTCGTCAAGGGCTGAGAAAAACCAGTTAAATAACATTCATCATAGAATTATCTGATACAGGAGGTTATTTACCATGAAAATCGGATTTGTCGGCTGCGGCGCGATCGGCAGCTGCTATGCAAGCTATCTGTCCCGCGAGCATGAGGTCTGCGTGCTGGATACCTATGCTCCGGTCATCGAGTCCATCAAGAAAAACGGCATTCTCGTCGACGAGTGCGTGCCCGGCACGGGCACCGGCGAGACCGTCGTCTTCCATCCCGCCATGGCGACGACCGACCCCAAGGAGATCGGCGTTGTGGATCTTCTGATCGTGTTCGTCCACTATCAGTATCTTGAAGCGGCTGTGCGCAATGCGCTGCCGATGATCGACAAGCACACCATGGTCCTCTGCCTGCAGAACGGCCTTGGCAACTACGATGAGATCGCCAAGGTCGTGCCCGAAGAGCAGATCATCATCGGCAACACGGCGTTCGGCTCCACGCCCGTCGGCCCCGGCCACGTTAAGCACACCGGTACCGGTGTGACGAACCTTGGCTCGCTGAAGGCCCCCATGGCCAAGGTCGAGGAAATGGCCGAGGGCCTGCGCGCCGCCGGTCTTGAGGTCCAGGTCCACGAGAACGTGATGAACGCCATCTGGCACAAGCTGCTGGCGAACGTCGCCATCAACGGCATGAGCGCCCTGCTCGAGACCAAGAACGGCTTTGTCAACGGCAACCAGTACGCCCACGAGGCGGCCCGCATGCTGGTAGAAGAGGCCATCGTCGTGGCGAACGCCTGCGGCTGCACGCTCGACCATGACGCCGAGCTGGAGCACGCCTATGAGGTCTCTCGCATGACTGATGAGACCATCAGCTCCATGGTGCAGGACGTCACGCATCACCGCGAGACCGAGATCCGTATCATCACCGGCGCTGTCTGCCGCCTCGGCCGTGAGCACGGCATTCCCACGCCCTGCAACGACCTGATGCTCCAGCTCGTGCTGGCCAAGCAGTCTATCTACCTCGGCCGGTAAAAAATGCCGTGCGGCGCTGTGCCGCGGCAAACGACGCAAAGCGGCTCGCGCAGCCTGCGCCCATATGAATTCCTGCAAAAAACGGCAGCTTGCCGTTGATTCCTTCCTGAATGAGCGGGCGGCGGACTGGTACATCTGCCGCCCGCCGCTTTTATGAAAGACGGTTTTCATTGACGAAACCTCAACTTTGTATTATGTTATACATGGGAATCATATTGTCAGGCATAAAAGGAGAAAATTATGAACGATACGCCCGGATATGTGAAAAATTTGAAAAAAGAGTCTGTGGTGCAGAGTGTCATCAACTGCCTGACAGACGCCATGCGCAATAAAGAGCTCAAGCCCGGCGACCGCATCCCGCCCGAGCCGGAGCTGGCCGCGTCGATGGGCGTTGCCCGCAGTTCCGTACGTGAGGCCATCAAAATCCTCTCCTACCTCGGCGTGCTGGAGAGCAAGCGTTCAGAGGGGACCTTTGTTTGCAGCGGCTTCCAGGAGAGCATGATCGATCCGATGATCTACGGCATCATCCTGAATCAGGATTCCTTCGACAATCTGATGGAGCTGCGTGAGATGGTCGAGACCGGCATCATGCGCCTTGCCAGCCAGAAGTATGACGAGGAGGATGGCCATGCGCTCGAGGCGATGCTCGAACAGATGAAAGAGATCGTCCACAGCGGTGACAACGAGGTCGACCGCTTCTTCGCCGTGGACAACGAGTTCCACGACCTGATCTCGCAGATGGGCAAAAATCCGCTGGCCGACAAGATCAGCCGCGTCGTGCGCACGCTGACGCACGCCGTCCGCTACGAGACCGTCAGCACGATGATCACGAGCGGCAGAGGCGACGAGCTCGTCGCCGCGCACAGCAAGCTCCTTGAGATCCTCAGGGGACACGAGGGAGAGGACGTGGAGGAGATCGTCCGCGGCACCTACTTCGGCGATATCATCCACGGCGAAGAGAAGTAACTGAAAATGCAAGGCCCGCCGTCGCAGATGCGAC
>OMGH01001199.1_pt1 | contig 16978 bp, 16 predicted proteins | sample 1645841 | NCBI WGS metagenome assembly OMGH01 (sample SAMN00849584, study PRJEB25192) | human gut metagenome
CGGTTATACTCTTACAAGAGACATCTATACAAATACGCTTGGACTTGGAGGAAAGCAGCTTGTAAACTTTATGTACTCGGAGTTTGGAAGTGATTATCCGTTTGAAGAGTGCGGCAGTAAAGCGCAGGAGAGGATGGCTATAATATCAGATACGATAGGATTGTCTGTTAAGCCACAGATAAGGGAACTTTTGGAAAAATTGAAAGCTGATAAGATTAAGTGCGGTGTCGCTTCGTCTACAAAGACTGAGCTTGTTAACAGATATCTTGGAAAAGCGGGGCTTGACGGATATTTTGACGTTATTATCGGGGGAGAACAGGTTTTGGTTTCAAAACCTGAGCCTGATATATTTATCTGTGCGTGTGAAAGACTTAATGTATCACCGGGAAAGGCGTTAGTTCTGGAGGACAGTGAAAACGGAATCAGGGCAGCAAAGGCGGCGGGAATACCGGTTATCTGCGTTCCTGACCTTAAAGAACCTTCAAAAGAATGCCAGAGAATGGTTACTGCCATTGTAAGGAGATAATGCAGGCACAGCCTTTAGAAGCGGCGAAAACGGCTGCAAAAGGTTATGCCCGCGCTGTAAAAGAATTGAGTTTTAAGAAGTACAGTGAAATATTTATGGCTGTATGATTTAATGCAAGGGTCAAAATACCTTTTGAACCCAATATTATAATTTGTATTATTAGAGAAATGGGCGCAAAAATTCGTACTGGCTTTTTTGCTTTGGAGGCAGCATTTCTATAAAAATATCAGTGAGAAGTTTATCCTCACTTGCCGTAAAAGTTATGTTTTCACTTCTGAGTTTATCCTTCCAGTTTGACAATATAGGAAGAGCTTCACTGAGATTTTTTCCGTGAAGGGAATTGACGAGGAGCTCTACCATATGTTGTTTATCCGGTTCCATCTGCATGAATGATTCGTTGTTTTTCCAGTTATTCATATACTTGTTCTTCTCCTTTATCATTCTTTTTGCTTTCGGGTTTTCGGGATTACTCATTTATAGTTCTCCTCAATAGATAGATTTATTGCTACATTTCGACACTTCGTTGTTCTCTTTTTAATACCATTTCGGTATTAAAAAGTTGCATATTTTTGTAGGAAACATGTTTCTGCCATATTTTGGAAATGGAGGTTTTATTTATTTTGAAACTTGATACACCTAAAGAGCATTTTGTTGTTGTATACAACAAAGATTTTGAAGAAACTAATGAAAAGCACCTAACTGCTATGGACGCATATGTTTACATAACAATGAAGCTAATGGCAGGAAACGCTTATGTTAATGATACTTTGTATGCCACGGCAGACGCTATTTGTTCTTTCTCATTTACACAGCCAGCAAGTAATTTGTCAAGGAAGTTTGTAAAGGAATTGCAACTTAGCTTGGAGCGAATTTCTAAGAATGGTTATATTCCGCGTAAGTTAAATATCGAAAATAACCCATTCCCGCATATTTACAATATTGCCAATGCCCGGTCGAAAGATTGGTCTATTAGTTCCAACTGGAAAGGTGAGCCATACACTCTTATTCCTATTTCTTCGTATAATAAAATTTTAGCAATATTTGATTGTTCAGAAATCATGAAAATTAGACTTCTTTATTTCTATATCAAGCTTACTTCGATGATTGGATACAAAACAGGTATATGTACATATTCTATTGATGTAATTTCTGAAAAAACAGGGCTTAGTGTCGTAACTGTTCAAGATTACATTCGTACTCTTGAAAATCATGAAGTACTGACCGTATATCATATGGGGAAGAATATCTATGGACACGCCAATTATCCAACAAACGTAATAGGTCAATATTATAACAGAGATAAGGTTCTTCAATATGGGAAAGATGTCTTTGAAAGCTACTGCATTAAATATAAATTAAATAGCCATGGCAGAAAAAAATATGAAGAAGATGACCAGCAAACGTCTGCTTAAATTTTTTTACTTGTACAAAGATGCACTTGGCTAACAGTCCAACTATCATACAAGGAGATGATTATATGCCGCCGTAATACCCTATACGGGAAATCTTATTTGATCCCGTTAAGTCAGAAGTTCCAATATAAGAGCAGAAAGGATTTGACGATTATGAAAAACAATATCAGCTATATGAAAATTAAAAGGAGTTCACCCAATGAACAAGAATCTGGAAGCCACCCGTGCCTGGTACGAAGAACATGACCTGCTGGAAGAGTTTTATAAGAAATATGTCTGTGTTGATTGCCGTTACCGTGATGCCTGTGCAGGGGTAAATGGTGAAATGCGGATGGGTTGCGACAACTTTGAAAAGCGCCATACCACCAAGACGGCACAAAGCGCTTGGAATGAAATGAGCTTTAGAAGATACCCTGCCCGTGGAACGTTGACACAACCGCAGCGTTACCGCCGGGAACGTGGGGAGGCGTGAGCGTTGCCTAAGCAGCAGACATGCCAGATTTTTATTTATAAGATTAACAGCCAGCGGCTGGCGGAAGCAAAATGGAACTTAACCTTGCCCCTTGAAGAAGCCCGCTGCAATGAAGAGATTGTCCCGCTTGCCAGTAGCCAGCAGCTGCGTTGGATTGATGCTTTGAATAACATGGTAAATCAGGAAGCTAAGGCAAAAGCTGTGAAGCGGCGGATCAAGGATTTGCGGCATGAAGAGAATTCCCCCGAAAATAGACGGGAGATCCGTCAGTTATACCAGCAGTTAGACAAAATACAGTTTAAGCCTGATTATGTAACGGTGGTGATCCACAACAAAAGAGATTACCGCCGTGCCCGCAAAGGTTTTTACATAAACAGTGTACGTTATGAACGCCTTCTTGGGACCACGGGTGGTGTAAAAAACAATACCATTGTATTTGTAAGCAGCCGGTTGGTAAACGAATTACGCAAACGGATTAACAATGGCCGGAATCCTGATCAAGAATTCATTCCCGCTAAGTTGGAAGCTTACCGTGCGTTGACTTGTTCTGCATCCATTCCTGTAACAGAGCCGGATGGTATCTTGGTTGTAAATGATTGTCTGACTCACTTCAAGGACGATGTGATCTTGATTGATGACAGTAACGATGGCGAGCCTGAAATGACCCACATCAAGGATTATGATTGTGAGTTAAATGCCAGTGATGGTTTTGGGCTGATGAGTTATGAACTTGCACAGCAATGGAGTGAAGACTTACAGCTTGAAAAGACTATGAGTGGCTGCTGCATTCGTAATGCTTTTTGCAAGGGGATGGTTTTCCCCTTCCCTTTCCGTGAGTTTGCCAAGAAGGTTGCCAAGAAGAATATGGTCCTTGATGCCTGGGGCACTTGGCGAGATATCCACCGTGTTCAGTTAGTTCTCACCACCTCTATGTTAAAGCTGTGGGATTCTTATGACAGTCTGGAAGACTACATGGATAACTGCCATGAAAATGGATACACATTTGCCGTAACAAAGACCTGTGAATTGGAACTGGAGAATGAACGCAATTTGAATTACCAGTTCATCCAGAGCTACCGTTTGACAGATGAACAGATCCGAGAATTGATAAAACCAACCGTTGATGAATTCAAGGCTGTTCTTGGAGGGAATTGGGAAGATGCCGTATTGTTTTTGCGTGGGCCGCGGATGAAGGCAGAGCCTGGATATATTAAAGGGCTGGCAGATGATTATGTTAAAGCCTTGATGATTGAACCAGAACTAATCAATGACCGTTACGTTCAAGAACATATTTATCGGATGTTGCGCAAGAAGATTGACAGAGCAAAGACTGGTGTTTTGAAAGTACACGGCAATTTCCAAGTATTGAGTGGTGATCCATATGCACTGTGCCAAAGTATGTTTGGTTTGGAGATTACGGGGCTATTAACCGCCGGGCAGTTTTACAGCAAATATTGGATTGACTGTGGCGTTGACAAGGTTGTGTGTTATCGTGCCCCTATGAGCTGCCATAATAACATCCGGGTGATGGCTGTAAATAAAAGCGATGAATGCCAGTATTGGTACAGATATATGAAGACCGTATCTATTTTGAATGCCTGGGACAATACTTGCGCTGCGCTGAATGGAGCCGACTTTGATGGCGACTTAATGTTCAGTACAGACAACCGCGTACTTTTGGAAAACACTAGAGCTACCCCGCCCATCTTATGTATCCAAAAGAAGGGCGAAAAGAAGGTTCCCACTGAAGATGATTTTATAGAATCCAACATGAATGGATTTGGAGACTCGATTGGTAAAATCACAAATAGAATTACCACAATGTTTGATGTACAAAGTCGTTTTGAAGTGGGTAGCCGAGAATTTGAAACTCTTGAATATCGGATCTGCTGTGGGCAGTTATTCCAACAGAACTCCATTAACGATAGTGGCCTTTGGTGGTGACACTAAAGTGAAAATACGGTGAACCCATGTATATGGGGTGTGGTGATATTTTATCACTGCTAACAGGGAAAATCGCAAAATGAATTTATAAATTCAAAGACAACCCTGTGCCAAGCTTTGCGGGAAACCACAATGAAGGTGCAACGACTAGGTTATACTACCTAAAAGCTATATGCCATGGTAATGAAAACCACTTTGGCTATATATTAACCCCATATATAGCCAAAGAAGCGCCGTATATCTCTTATGAGATAATGATATAGTCTACTCCCCTATTAAATATCGGGAAACCGAGGGTATTAACATTAGGAGATCGTATAAAAGGGGTCAAGTCGAAGCCAATGCCTAAAAGTTGGTATGACTATTCTGCTTGCAAAATTGAAGATGGTGATGATCCCGACACTATTGCTGACAAGCAGTTTAACATGCGGATATTGGCAAACAAGAAACCATACTTCATGAGCTATATTTACCCTGAACAGATCCGTGGATATAAGAAATATATGAATGCCATCCGCCGCAAAACAGTACGGGAAATGAGTGATGACGCCCAGGATATTTTGGCAAAGCCAGAAGAAGAACGTACAGAATATGAAAACACTTTCATCCAGTATTACTTGTTCAAGAATCCAGTTGGTATGAACTTGTGTACAATGAACCGGATCTGCTGGATGATTGAAGAAGAAATGGATGGGTATTTGAAACACCTGCGCCATGATGATGTGCTTGATTATGATGCTATCAAGAGTGGTAAAGAGTATAGTCTTTCTACTTACTATGCTACCAGAAAGGTATTCTTGGAAGCTGTTGATTGTGCCAAGCGAAAGCAAAAAGAACTCGCCACCAGTAAAGTAAGTACAAACAGCGATTATGATTATTCCAGACATTATGCAATGTATCTTGATGAGCTGCGCCGCGAATTGCTTGAAAAGTGTTCTGATGACGATATGCTCTATGATATTTTAATTGATGTTTGCAAACGTAGCAACGCTTCCCGTGAGTTGATTTGGAAATTGTTTGGGGACAAGATTGTAAATTATCTACTCAATAAACATGGCAATAAAATTTATGTAATTGCAAAAGACCCCGCCGGGGATGTTACATATTGTGGAGATCGGTATAGGACTATTGCTGTTGATATGAATGAGGCTGTACATAATGAAACTGGTGATGAATGAAATTGAGCTTGTTGAGGATCTGATTGAAAAGAAGGGGTTGGGATATGACATGACGCGCCAGGTCCCAACCTATTTGGCGAAATATTATTTTCACCAAGGATACAACCGTAAGGATGTATACGACAAGATCAACATGTTTATGCTGGCTAATTGTCCGGGGTACAATGCAGTACTTTGCCGGGAAATGGTTGATAAGAGTATTTCGTATGCAGAAAAGCATCCTATTGTATGTGTTGATGGGATTTCTGTTACTGAAAATGAAATTGAAAAGATTTGTGCCTTGCCAGCAAAGCGTATGCGCCGGGTAATGTTTGCTTACCTGTGTATTGCCAAGTTCAACTATTTGGTAAATGAAAAAACAAACTACTGGGTAGGTACTGATGACAAGGATGTATTTAGACTTGCTGATGTAAAGTTGAGTGAATACAATCGGGATCTAATGCTCCATGAGTTACATAAACTTGGATATCTTGGATTTAGCCGTGCTATTGATAATTTGAATGTACAGGTTTTGATTGTAGACAATGAATCTACTCCTGTTCTGTTTGTAAAGAGTTTTGATGACATTGGAGCACAATGGGAAATGTTTTGTGGCGAAAGCTATGTTCCTTGTGTCCGCTGCGGGAAATATATAAAAAAGACGGGAAACCGTAAGAAATATTGCCATAAATGTGCCCGATTGGTAAACATCGAAAAGACAACTGAAAGAAAAAGTAAAAAGGTTTGAAATAGAAATTCAAAAAATTGCCATTTTCAAGCGATACAACGATTAAAAATCAGCATTTTGAAAAAGTTGTCCCTGCGATAATATGGGGGGATAAGGACAAGACAATTCTTTACTCCCCTAATATTATTGAAAAGGATGAACAAAATCCGTGATTGAAATTACCGTAAACGAAGCCAAAATTGTACGAAAGCATTATCCGTGTGCATGTATTGCCAAAACTAAGAACAAGCGATATCTGGAAGAAAGTGCCCGATACCTGTGTTTGCTGCCCAACAATCTGCAGGCTGTAAATGCCCTTAATGAGATTCGTAAAGAAACTGAACGTAGAAAGCGTTATTATGGTGCACAGGAGGTAATGTAATTGTGGCACAGGTAAAAAAGGCCGTTAGCTTTAAGAATGCAGTGATCAATATGGATGACCATACGATTACTGAGTTTGGGAAAGATGATACTAAGGTTTACCGTCTTGGTGACGTACTGAGAGACTGGCATAATGTAGAGGGTGTTACTTTCACTATTCAGCAGACTGAGGAACTCCCTGCTATGAACGATCAAGAGGATGACTGTTGATGCCCGTGGAATATAAGATTTTGCGGGATGAAGATCCTATTGCATTTCAGTACCGTGTAAGCAAAGACAAAGATTTGATTGGCACATGGCAAGATGTTGCAGATATTTGTAATCGTGAATTGGGGTACGAATATAGCGAAAGCAAATACCGGAAAGACTTTGCCGCTTTCACAAAGTTGTTTAATGCCAATCAGAATAAGCTTGTTGATGCTGATGATCGGATGCGAGAGGTAGAGCAGCGAGAGTTTGAGCTAAGAAAGAGTGCTCAGAAATTTTATGATCAGCGGCGTGAGTTTAATAAAATTGCTGCTAAGGAAGCGCGGGCGGAACACTTGGAAGATGTGCTTGCAAAATGCGCAGAAAAATTGTGTGAGACTGCTCCCCTGTTGTCAGAAGAAAAATATACTGAAACTTCCGATGGTGTTGAAGCTGTTGTATTTTTGGCTGACTGGCATTATGGAATGGTAACGGACAATGTATTTAATCGTTATAATACCAAGATTTGCAAACAGCGCGTACAGGATCTGACCAATAAAGTGATTGAACGCTTAAAGTTGCATAAGCCACAAAAGCTCCATGTTGTTTGCCTTGGTGATGCTTGCCATGGCGGAATTCATGTAAGTGCAAGAGTTGAAAGCGAAGAAGCTGTATGTGACCAGCTGATGAATGTATCTGAATTGATGGCAGAAGCTATTTATCGCATGAGCTGCTATGTGCCCTATACCACCGTATATCATACATACGGAAACCATTTACGGACGATTCAGAATAAAAACGATAGTGTACACGCTGATAACATGGAAAAACTGATTGGCTGGTGGATGAAAGAACGCTTTGCCAACATTGGTAATATCTGTGTTGAAGACAGCGAGTATTATGAATTTATTAAGCTAACTGTTTGTGGGTACAATATTTGCTGTACACATGGTGATCTTGATAGTATTAGAAATATCGGGGCCACGCTGAACACTATTTTTAGCAAAATATACCACGAAACGATTGACTATACGGTGACGGCTGACAAACATCATATTGAAGAATTCGATAGTCTTGGTATCGAAAATACCATTGTGCCTGCCTTGTGTGGCACTGATGGTTATGCAAACCAGCACCGTCTATATGCCAATGCTGGACAGACCATGATGATCTTTAATCAGGATGGCAAGGATGCTACTTATAACATCCGCTTGAAATAATGACATTATCTTTTAGCTGATATTTACTAAATTGCCGCGGCGGCGGCAGCCAACATTTAGTTGGCAAACTCCCTTTTATAGCGTGTTTGCAAGGGACGGCAGGCACGCTATTTATTTTTCTTATGTTTTATAGTTGGCAACAAGAGCTGGATGCACTGCCTGGGTTCATATCCCAGGATTAGGTAGGTTCGATTCCTGCGCCAGCAACCAACATGGACGTTCTTTAACGTCCATCATTTTACCTCCTTTGAGGCAAGGTGTATTTCGCCTTGCCTATATTATGACTATCCCCGCCGAGCCTATGGATGTGATTTGCATTTATGCGCAACCTAGCGGGTATTTTGTTTTTAGTCTGTCTCTTTTTGAATTTTGAGACAGACTTTTTATTTTTCTGGTCAGGTGGCAGAGTTTGGCTGATTGCGCTCCCCTGCTAAGGGAGTGTTCCGATACAAAGGAACCGTAGGTTCAAATCCTATCCTGACCGCCATTATTATTTGAAAGTTGAGGTTTTTGCATGGCTAGAAAAGCAAAGGTACTGGAAGCTGGAACGGATACGGCCAGTGCAAAGCTTTACAAATGTTTAAGATGCTCTAAAGAATACGAAAATCCGATTGGTCATTTTTATAAGATTGTGCACTCTCCGCTATATAAGGCAAACGACTGCTATGCTCCGCTGTGCAAAGATTGTGTAAATGAGCTATTTCAAGAATTCGCACGCAGATATAGTAGCGAAAAAACCGCTTGCATTTTGATGTGCCATCTGTTGGATATTCCATTTTACCACAGTTTGTTTGATTCTATTATATCAAACAATAACACATTCAGTCCTGGTCTATACCTGAGAATTATTAACGGCAAACAGTATCAATATCAAAATTTTAGCACTACCCTTGTAAGCAACGAGTTAAACAAAACAGAAGTTGATATCCGTGACCAGAAAGAAGACAAGTGGACAGCTGCTGAAATTAGGGTAAAAAATGAGGTCATAAAAATTGTGGGGCATGATCCATTTGATGGGTATGATAGCGATGACCGCAGATATTTGTTTGGTGAATTTTCTAAATACCTTGATGATGATTTGGCAGAAGACCCATTTAAGATGTCACAGGTAATCCAGATTATAAACAATAATAACCAGATCCGAAAATATGATCTCTTAATCTCCAAGATGAACCCTGTTACATCCAAGGATGATATTAAGGTTCTGAATGAGATGAAGACAAAGCTTGTGGCAAGTAACGATAAAATTGCGAAAGAGAATGAAATCTCTGTAAAGAACCGTTCCAATAAGGCTGCTGGCCGGAATACGTTGACCTTCCTTATGAAAGATTTGAGAGAGAAGGACTTCAAAAAGGCCGAGGCCAATTTCTATGATCAGCTGCGCTCAGAGGGCACGCAATGGGCAGCCAATATGAGTTTGAAAGCAATCAAGGAAAATACCTTCTTTGATGAAAATGATGAAAAAGAAGTTTTCGATATCCAAAGAGGTTTGATTGACAAATTTCAGGCTGAAAGTGACGAATATAAAGAAAAATATCGGTTAGCTTTGGTTGAAGTAGAAGAACTAAAGAAACAGTTGGACGGAAACGATGGTTAACCGAAAATATGTAATGACGGATATTAAGCGCCAGGCATGTGAGTGCGATGCCGAAACCATTGCATTTTACAGAAGAAACCCTGTTATTGCGTGCCGCGATTTGCTTGGTATCCAGCTATTTGATGCCCAGGCATATATGCTTGAACAGAGCTGGAATGCACAACATGTGCTTTGGGCCTGCAGCCGAAATTTTGGTAAGTCTTTTGTTGGTGCAATTTTCATGATATTGAAGGCACTGCTTTATGAGAACCAGGCGATTTATATTGTTTCTTCCGTTGGTGATCAGAGTAAAGAAACCTTCACTAAGATTGAGGAAATTGTTACCCGCATTGGTAAGACGAGTGCTTCTATCCGTTCCCTGAAGGATATCGCTGAAAACGAGACTGTCAAAACACCTACAAACAAAACTGGATTTTCTCATAATCCCGCTGGGTATTCTGTAGCTTTTTATAATGGCAGTGAAATTTTTACGCTGAACAGTAATCCCGACAGTGCAAGAAGTAGGCGTGCCACCCTTGTGTTCTTTGATGAAGCCGCATTCTGTGCAGACGAATTGATCACAGTTTGTGAAGCATTTGCAACCCAGAATACAGACTTTGTTACTGACACCAGTAATTCTTATAATCCTGATACTGAGCCGCGGCGTGTGCCAACGCAGTTGGTTTATGCTTCCAGTCAGGATAACATGGATAAGATTTTTTATAAGCATTATAAGAATTTTGCAAAGCGTATGATTGCCGGTGATAGAGACTATTTTGCTTGTGATATGATTTGTGACGTTGCAATCAAGGTTTATATGCAAGGAAAGCCATACAAGCCCCTGCTGACGCAGGATAAAGTTGACGCAGCTATGAAGGTAAATAGGCAAAAGGCAATGCGTGAATACTATAATCGTCCAACAATGGATGGTGGTGCTGGTCAAATTGTAAAGTGGGCAACGATTCGTCGAAATGAACGCAATATTTTACCACAAGTTTATGGTGATGGCAAAAGCCAGTATGCGCTGGCATTTGACCCTGCACGAACGATTGATAACAGTATTGTTGGTTGTATGCGACTTTATAAAGATGATACTTTTGGTATGTGTGGGGATATTGTGTTTGTAGAAAATATGGTTGACACTGCAAGCCGTAAAAAGTATAAACTTGACTCCACTAGACAAATTGAAGAACTGCGTGAAATTATTTTACGTTTTAATGGCAACGCACCTGATTATGAATTTATAGACACAATTAGTATTGATCAGGGTGCTGGTGGTGGTGGTACTTCTACTTATGCTGATAATTTGCTGGCGAATTGGAAGGATAAGTCAGGTTATGAACACCGTGGGCTAATTGATGCAAAGCACCCCATTTACGAGGGGTATGCGGATCGTTATCCCGATGCCGTGGATAAAGTGCGTTTGATTAGTCCCAAAAAATACCGGACACAAATGGTGGAAGAGTTTATTACCCTAATGGATTTGGGGGTAATACGCTTCCCTCTTGAATGGAATGGAAATGATTTTGTTCAAGTGGTAACAGGGGTTGATAAAACTACTGGGCAAGAAACAATGGATGTTCACGAATTAAGCCTTGAAGAACAGGCCGCATGGCAAAATATTGATTTAATGAAAACAGAGGTTACTTCTATCCACAAATCAACAAACCCAGAAAACACCACCGTAACTTATGCTCTGGCAAAAGAGCTTGAAAACAAAATGCACGATGACCGATTCTATGTTGCTATTTTGCTTGCTCATAGGCTATTTGAACTTAGGCGAAATGCTACTGTGCGGCAGCGGTCAGAAAGTGATGATGTTTTACCGCCAAATTGTATAACAAGTATTGATTTTTAAGGATGTGATGCAGGTATGGAAAATAATGAAAATTTTGATGTAATAGTTGCATCAAGTCCAGATGAAGAAACTGTTATTTTAACGGCAGATCAGCTTGCCAATAATAAAATGGATGAAATTCTGCGCAGTGTAGTCGCAACTTACGATCCTGAGAATAAACAGTTTAGTGCGTTTTTGAGTGATAAAAATAGTTCTGAGACTTTGACTGTTGATCGAATTGATGAATTGGCAAAGAACCCACAAACGTCATTGAATAATCTTTTAACGATCAACGCTTGTATCCAAACTTATATAAATAAAGACGATTTGATTGGTATTACCTTTGATGCAATCGAGGCAAATGTAAATACTGAGTTCAAATGCTCTTATAAAAAATATCCAGAGCAGCGGAACAAAACAAAGGCTGTTGAAAATGCACGGGCTATTGTAGATGACTTTTTTGATCAAATTGATGCCAAGAAAATTATAAGATCTGCAATCCCCATTACATTTGCAGAGGGTAACTACATTATGTGTCTGCGCCATAAGGATGAAAACTGGATTGTTGATTACTACCCACTTGGTGTTGCAGAAATTAGTGACTACACATCTAATGGGCGGCCCATTGTTTTGATTAACATACAAAAGCTGAAAGACGCTTTGAGTAAAACAATGCTGAAAGACAAAAAACGACAGCCATTATTCTTTAATACCCAAGACGAAGAGGTTGAAGCCAACTATCCGCCTGAAGTGTATGAAGCATACAAGAATAATGACACCTATGCAAAACTGGATGTTGATATGACTGGCGTTTTGCGTATTGGTAATATTGGCCGGAAATATGGTGTATCTCCATTTTTGCGTGCATTAAAACCTGCCTTGATGCTTGAAACTTTCGATACTGCTGACCGTACAAATGCTAAGGCAAGAAACAAGAAAATCATTGTTCAGTATTTGAATGAGAAAATCCTTGGCAGTAATTGTGAAAGAAATGGTTATGCACAGCAGCTTGTTGCACATAACAATTTGCTTAGTGCCTGGAAACAAAGCACGGTTGTTGTTACTCCACCTGCCTATGTTAAGAGTATCGAGTACGTAGAGCCAAAAGTTGAAATGACCAATATTGATACAGTGCGCCAATACAGAAACCGTGAAATGGCGGCGCTTGGTATCAGCTTTATGAACTCTGATGGTACACAAACTGTTTCGACTGCAAATATTAGCCTTGGGCAGTTAATGAAAAATATTGATAAGATTTGTGAACAGTTGGAAAGTGTATTCAAAGATTGGGCTATGCTTGTTTTGCGGGAAAATAATGTTGATGCAGAGTATTGTCCTGATATTAAGATATCTGCATCTGAGATGATGAGCATGGATATGAAGAAAGCTCTTTCTGGCTATTTGTTCTCTACTTTGGGTTGTAGTTATGAAACTGCATATAAGATGATCGGCGTTGACATTGCTGATGAACGTGCACGGCGGGAAAAAGAAAATGGCAATGACTATGATAGTATCTTTACGCCACATAGCACTGCATACACTACAAGTTCTGGTGGTAATTCCAATAGTGGGTCTGGTGGCAACAATACCTCTGACAGCGAAGAATCTAAAGTTGGACGCCCCAAAGGTGAGGCCACAGAAAAACAAGCATATGATAAGGCCCGTAATGATGCAAAGAAAGCACAGCAATAACAATGCGTGGTAAAACACCTTGCTGTTTTATTTTTATGAATATAGGTGCAAATGATGGATAAAGTGCAAATTTATAGTAACCGCGTAATTTGCTGTGCACAGGAAGAAACCACAGATACATATACGGCCAAATTTGTTATTTGTGATTTCTCTGTAAACGAAAATAGGCGGCAGCTAAACCAGGATACCATCAAAAATTGGATGGGAACTCTGGTAAATAAACCCCTGGTTGGGAAAATTGTTACAACTTCAAAAGGCTCTGATTTTACAGGTCATAACATGAAGATCGTATGGAAGAAAGACGAAAATGGAAATGTGTATAAAGACGCCGAGTTTGATACTGACGCCTTTGGTACATTTACTAACGTTGCGATTGAAAAAATTGATGACGTTGATTGTGTTGTGGCAACCTGTGAGATTTGGAAGCGCTTTACTAAAGCGTGCGCATTGATTCTGAAAAGAATTGAAAATGGCACTCTAAATTCCAGCTGGGAAATTACAATTTTGGATTCTCACAATGAGCTTAGAGAAGGCAAAATCATCAAAGTGATTGATGATGGAATTTTTACTGCGCATTGCTTGCTTGGTGAGAAAGTAACTCCTGCATATGCTTGTAGTAGAATGCTTGAAGTTGCGGAATTGGATCAAGACAACGAAGAATCTCTCGATGATGAGATAACTAACGCTATCGGCCAAGATATTAGTGTGCTAAATCAAAACAATGAAATGGAGGTAAAAGGCATGAATAAAAAGGAAATTAAGGATGCTGCAGTAGAAAGCACTGAATCTAATGTGCCTAATACTGTAGAAATGTCTGAAAAGAGTAAGCCTACCGAAAAAACTGATGAAGAGAAAAAGGATAAAGATCCCCCTGCCCCGGTTGAAGATGACGACGGTAAAGGTAATGACACTCATAACGACGAAGACGAAGAGAAAAAGGACGACAAAGATAAGGCAAGCACCAATGAAACTGCCAGCCTGACCGATGCCGACATCTTCCAGAAAATCTATAAGCTTCTGCGTGACCGCGATGTTATGGGCTACATTGATTGTATTTTCCCGGAAGAGCATGAAGTCTGGGTAAAACGTGATGGCAACCGCACTGAATATGACGTATATCATTATGGTGTTGAAGATGATAATGTTGTTTTGGGTGATCCGCAGCCTGCAAAGATGACAATGACTCTGAAAGAAGCTAGTGAAAAGGTTTCTCAGCTGGCAGATGCCGTTGCTAAAGCAGCCAGTGATTTGAAGACCAAAGACGATGAGATTGCTGAACTTGTAATTTATAAGGAAAAATTTGAGGAAGTAGAGCAGAAACGAATTGCAGCTGAAATTGCCGAGAAACAGGATGCTTTGCGCAAGAGCGCTGTAAGCAGTGGTTTTATTACTGAGGCAGAAGTTAGCGAAGGCGGCGAGCTTGCTGAACTGATTGCAAAAAATGATGATAAGGCAATCAAGTGTGTAATTGCTGATCGTTATATGCAGTCTGTGATGGAGAAGGCCGAAAAGGAAAAGGGCAAAAAGCCCGCAAAAGAAGTATCTGAAAAGGTTGAAACGGTAAAGGCAAACCTTGTAGATAAGGCAAATGTAAAACTTGATATGAAGAGCCTTATGAATGATTACCTGAACCGGAAATAAAGATATAAATTAAGAGAGGTACAAATATGATTCGTGAACTTATGGTGAATGTAGCCAAGAATATTCCGGCTATCTATACCGCAAAGACCGCTATGGTTACTGGCATGGGTGTTCAGATTGATCTGAGCAAGAAGCAGCTGGTTCTGCCTGCCGAGGAAACTGCTGAGAACATTTATTTTGTTGAGAAGGAGCGCGTACCGGAAGGCATCTATGCTGGCGTTGCAAACCTGAGCGACCATTTTGAGCAGTTTGTGAAAGTTAAGGAGGGCGAGTTTGCTAAGGCTATCCCCAATTATGAGGGTGAGATGTACGGCACTGATCAGTATGATGACAGCGTTGTGGAAAGCGCCGTTGACAAATACCTGGCTGTTGGTACTGATGGCAAATGGAAGGTTGCAAGTGCAAGTATTTCTAGCTGCTACAAGCTTGCCGGTTTCCAGGCTGATGGTGTGAACAAGATCGCACAGATTGTTAAACTGGCCGATGCTGGTCAGAATTCTTGATTATAAGAATCAGCTATAAAGAACATAAAATTATTGAGCTGAGAGTTTTTACTCTCGGCTCTTTTTATTGAGGAAGGAAAGTTAATATGCTTAACAATGAAGTTGCAGAGGTTATGAAAGATACCTCCCGCGTGTACGATATTGCGGAAAAGACCACCTACAAGCAGAACCTGACCGCCGAGGAAAAAGAAACCAGTGAAGTTCTGGATGCCTGGGCAAAGGAAGTTGGTAAAACTGGCAATGATAGCAATAAGGAGATTGCCGCTTTTGTTACCCGCACCATCCAGGATGAGCTGTATACCGCTCCTGATGAACTGCTGGACAGCATGTTCACCCGTGGTAACATTGGCGAGTTTGATGATTATGAGGCACAGCGTAATGCTAAAAACACTCTGATTGCTCATGAGGCTGCTAAGGGTGGTAATGTTCCCCGCTCTTATCTGAACTTTGAAACCCTGAAGCCGCAGTGGCATAACCTGCAGGTTGAAAGTGACATTTCTTATGTTGATATGCGCAAGAATGGTTGGAAGAGTGTTGCTGAAATCACCACCTTTATGAAGGAGGCCCTGCAGAATAAGCAGTTTGCTGTTGTGCTGAATGCTATTGATGCTGCAATTACTGGCGGTGATCAGCTGATTACTGTTGCTGGCGCAAAGCCGACCATGGAAGCTATGGATGCCCTGACCCTGTACCTGAATGAGTATACCGATGGCAGTCAGCCCTTTACTGTAAGCTTGCAGAAGTACTGCGCACAGATGCGCCGTATGACTGGTTACGCTGAGTACCTGAGCGATGCCATGAAGACTGATTTTAACCGTTATGGCCTTGTGAAGCTGTATGATGGTGTTGCCATTACTGGCATTAGCTCTGCCAAGAAGCTTGGCAATGGTGATCTGCTTATTCCTGATAAGAAAATCTTTGGTATCGCCGGTTCCATCGGCAATCTGGATATGAAGGGCGAAGTTCATACCTATGAGGATATGGATAACAATGGCGAGCGTGTTCACCTGATGGTGAAAGACTACACCTTTGGTTTTGCTATTTCTCATATTGAGCGCATTGCAAAGATTGCCCTGAACTGATTGATCTTTTTAAGTCCAAAGGGTCTACAAAGCCCTTTGGACCTATTATTTTTATGGAGAAGGTAAAATGATGACCGAAAACAATTTTATTGAGGTTTTGAATTATAACAATAATTCTGTGGCCGTTGAAGGTGTTGACCCGCAGAAAGGCCACTTGTTCACCCCCGCACAGGATGGTGAACCCACTATGATTCCTATGACTATGACGGAGATTAAATATATCAATTCCCGTTGTGACGCATTCCGTAATGGTACGTTGCGATTCCGCGCTGACGAAGAAGATAAGATTTATGAAACCCTTGGTATTAAAAAATCTGATATTTTGTTCCAGGAAGTGATTGATGACGCTATTCGCCACCCGAATGCAGAAAAGCTAAACAAACTGATTGCCATTAAAAGTGTTTCTGTTTTTGAGCGTGTGCGCGGAGCCTATTATTCTATGGTGAACGCTGGTGAAGACCTTAGTGTAAAGGTTGGTCGTTTGATTGACTTGCGTTATAAAGAATTGCGTGCAGGCAAGTTGCATACAGAACTTGTTGTAACAGAAATATTTGCAGCATATTTCTTGAAGTTCTCAGGCAGTCTTGAAGAATAAAGTACTGTAAGGTTTGGTTCCGGAGCC
>OMGH01001207.1_pt1 | contig 16880 bp, 14 predicted proteins | sample 1645841 | NCBI WGS metagenome assembly OMGH01 (sample SAMN00849584, study PRJEB25192) | human gut metagenome
TGGCACCGCGAAGCGGTGACTGAGAGATTTACGGAGCCTTTTTGTCGAACGCGGCGCGGCGCTGGGTGGAAAGGCGGAACATCTCTTCCAGTTTGTCCCGGTCGCTGGCCACCAGCGCGTTCCGCATCTGGGACAGCGCGGCGTCAAACTGGTCGATCTCCGCGATCAGATTCTCCTTGTTCCAGAGGAAGAGCTCCGCCCACATTTTATCGTTGATCCGGGCAATGCGGGTCAGGTCGCGGAACGAGTCGCCGGTGTACTCACACAGGGAAGTGTTGTCGTTGGCGCACATCAGGCTGACGGCGATGGCGTGGCAGAGCTGGCTCACATAGCCGATCATCTTGTCGTGCTCCTGCACCGTCAGGGTGCAGATGTGCTTGAAGCCCAGCACCTCCGCCAGCTCTCTGGCCCACTGGACGGCCTCCGGGGTGTTCTTTTCCGTCGGGGTAATGATGAAGTTGGCCGGGGCAAAATTGACCTCGGCAGCATGCTCCACACTGGAAGTCTCCCGGCCCGCCATGGGGTGGCTGGCGATGAATTCCACGCCGTCCGGGCACAGGGCCTGGATGGGCTCCACCAGCCCGGTTTTGACGCCCGAGACATCGGTGAAGATGCAGCCGGGTTTGAGCAGGGAGCCGTAAGTTTTGAACCACTCGATCATGGCGGTGGGGTAAAGCGCGAAAATGATGTGGTCAGCGCTTTGCACCAGGTCCTCAAAATCGTGAGTCTTGCCGCTGCGGATATAGCCGTGGTCAAGGGCAAACTGCAAGTGCCCCTCACTGCGGTTGATGCCGTCCACGGTGTAGCCTGCATCCTCCACCTTGGCAAACAGGCCGTTTTCGCCCAGCAGGGAATCATAGCTGATGCCGCCGGAAACGTTGTTGCCGGCCTGGCGGGCAACGGTGATAATGTCGTTCTGCCACTCTGCCGGTCGGTTGATGCCGAACAGAATGGCCTGGTCCACCCGCAGGCCGATGGCTTCGTTGACACGCGGGGTTACCTCGCCCAAGATGTCAAACTCAGCATCAGCCAGAACGGCTTCGGGGATGGGGACAATGACTGCCAGCTCACCGGCGGTCAGGTAGACGTTTTCCCACGCCTGGCGGGAAGTCTGCTTATAGCCGGTATCACCGTTGACCCAGTAGGCCAGCGGCAGCATGGAAAGCACCGGAATGCGGGTCTGCTTGCTGGTCATGTTGGGCAGCTTGCGGCCCAGCTGCATCACAACGCTCTGCTTGGGGGCATCCTGAAAAATGGTGCTGACGACCTGCTCACGAATCAGGGCTTCAGCGCGGGAACGATCAATAACATTGGGCATGGGTTATACTCCTTTCATTTGCCAAACGCGGCACGGATCGCCGCATTTGCTTCTTCGCGGCCGGTGGCAGCTGCCGGGGTGCCGGTAGCACTTGCCACAATGCGCGCGGGCTTGGTATCGGCGGCAAACGCGCCGGGGTCATTTTCGCGGTAGGTCTTTACAAAGTCGTCAAAGCCCAGCAGGCTGTCCCCCTGCAGGGGCAGTTTCTTGGCGGCCAGGTCGGCCATAAATGCTTTTTTTGCGCTGGCGCTGGTAAAGTGCAGCCCGGCAGCTGCATTCTGGGCGGCATAGCCTGCCTGCAGCTCGGCTACTTTTGCGTCAGCAGCTTTCTGGGCATCGGCGGCTTTCTGCTGCCAGTCGGGGTCGTAGCCTTTCAGCTTGGTGTTGGCTTCCTCCAGCTGGGTGCGGATGGCATCACGCTCGGCTTTGGCCGTTTCGGCGGCCTGCTTTTCGCGGTTCACGTCCGCGCCGTTCATGGCGAACACGCGCTGCACCTGCTCATCATTCAGGCCAAGGGCTTTGAGATCTTCGGTTTTCATGGGTGTTACCTCCTGTGTAGGGTGTCAGATAGGCGTTTTTAGGTGGTTGCCGTCACCGTCTGTGCGGCTGTTTCAGCCCTGCCGCAGCCGGGCAAAAGGGTATAAAAATTGCCCGCTTGCCCCTCATGCAGGGCAAGCAGGCATAAAAAAACCACGGTGCGGGTGCATCGTGGTTGAAGTGTTAGTGGGTTATTCGGGTAATTCGCCCAGTTGCCTCAGGAGTGATGTGTAGATTTGTGCATCTACCTGATCCAGCGGGATATTACCATCCAGCAAACCTTCATATTGCGGGTCAACTGGATGCTCTTTGAGGAATGCCTTCATTTTTTCAATTTCCTCTGGTGTAATATTGTACCCCATATTGTGAAATCTCCATTAAAAAATCTGTGACAAGATTATAGACAGCCGTTTTGGGCATCGTGGGGTCGTTTGCTGTGTGATTCAGCGTGCGAGCAGCCATTTTTAGAGAGATCAAATCGGTTGCGGCGGTCTTTTCCAGTGCATATACACTGCCGTCATTGCCGACAATCGTCAGCATCTGCATCGAATCCCGGCTCGCAAAGCCAAGAATATCCTCTGGCGAAAAGGTCATCCCACTTGGATGGTTGTGTATTGCAATGTGAGGCGTGCTGAAATTCGGGATGTGAACGCCTCCTTCCGGCTCGCCGGTAAAATATCCGCTCACGGGCTGCATATCCAGCCCGTAACAGCGGGCCTTTTCTATCCCAAGCGGAACCTTTCGGGCTTCCAGCAGCAGCTTTTTGTGGGCATTGGCAAGGGCACGGCTGCCCGCGGCGTCCAGCGTCTCACAGGCAAATGGCTGAATGTGCTGAATGCTCTGGATGGTAATCTCCTTGTACCCCAGGCTGATTTCTTTCAGTGTAGCATTGTTTTGGGCGGATTGCAAGGCACTTGCCGCCGCATCCGCCTGTTTCGCTTCCCTTTGCCCAAAGCCCGGCACCTCCGCCCTTGCGCCGTCCAGCCTCTCCCCGGTTTCTGCCAGGAACGCACTCAGCTGCTGCCGGGCGGCTTTCAGCTTGGCGGCGCTCTGGCCGGCATCCACCCCGGCGGCTGTTTCGGCCAGGTAACGGCGCTTGTACTTGCGCACCCTGCGTTCCAGCGCCCGCTGCATCTGGGTGATCTCGTACCGGGTGTACAGCCCGCCGCCGTAGGGGATATTGCGGGCGTCCAGTTCGGCCAGGCGTTCGTCCGTGTAGTTGCGCACGGAGATACCGGGGTAGAACGGGTAAAAGTTGTGGCGGCAGTTCCAGCCGCACAGGCCGGGTCCGGTGCCGTAACCGGTGGCGGTTTCAAAATCCTCGTACCGCTCACCGTCCTGCACCACAGCACCGCCGCGATGGTAAACCCGGCCCTGCCACACCGCATGGGTGGGGCGGGCACCCTCGTGGGCGGTCACCTCCACAAACTCACAGTCCATCTCTTCCATGCGGGCCAGCTGCAATATGCGGTCAAAAGCAGGCATAAAAATACCACGGTGCAGAATTTGCATGCGCTGAATACTCTGGGCGGTGATCTCCCCGTATCTCAGACTGTTTCTTTCGGTGTAGCATTGTTTTTATCGGGTTGCAAGGCACTTGCCACCGCAGCCGTCCGTTTCCCGTTCCGCCGTTTACAAAAATATTTTTGAAATAGGGCTTGCTTTTTTCATCTTATCCTGCTATAATAATCAAGCGCTGTTAAGGCAGAGGCACAAATGAATATGGGAGCTTTCCCGAGTGGCCAATGGGGACAGACTGTAAATCTGCTGCTTAATGCTTCGGTGGTTCGAATCCACCAGCTCCCACCAAAAGACTGTGATGAAAAAGATGTCACGGTCTTTTTTCTTTGCTGTATCGTCGAAAATCAGCGATTTCGCCAACCAATTTTTGAACACGGTTTTACAGTGTTGTCCAACCATTTTAGTGCGGTTTTCCCAACTTGATGCCCACTTTTCCTGCCGCTTTCCGGAATTTGGCAGGGGAGAGGGCAATTTTTTTGAGAAAAAACAGAATAAATCCTGCTGTTTTCAGAATGTTTTCAATTTCCTCGCAGCCAATTTCCTGTTGGCTGCGGGTTTTTTTCGTTTTTTGCAGTTGCCGGCAAAATGGGAACTGCACGCACTTTCATTCCTTTCCCCATTATGCGAATGTGTGGCGGGTTCTCAAATCGGATATCTTCTATGTAAAGACTGCAAATTTCTGGTACACGTGCGGCGGTGTCATACAATACGCATAACCCGTAAGGCCTCGCCGCCCTGTGTACCGGCGGGCAAAACGGTGCAGTGGACCATTTTTGTGAAAGGTACATACCGCGTTGTAACAAAATGTGATTATTCTTTCTCGCTTCGGTGCAAAGAAACAAAATGATACAATAAATTGAAAAAGGGCGACCTTTTGTCATTGTGGAATACAAAGGAATAATCTATCATTGAATTGTTGGAATTGCACGAATTCGGGCTTTGTTGGTTGAGAATAACTGATGAAATGACAAGGAGGATAATAATGCTCAAGTCTGTCCGTGTGAAAAATCCGGACGCAATTACGCTGCGAGACTGTTTCGGCGCAACGGCGCTGTCTACTGTAAATGGTCTGTGTACCGTGTTTATGTCCAGTATGTTTATGCAGTATATGACCGACTACGCCGGGCTGGGCGCTATGGGGGCGACCTTGGCTACATCGCTTCTTCTGTTTGCGCGGATCTTTGATGCCGTGGATGATCCCATTCAGGGATTTTTGATGGATCGCGGAAAACGGACCAAAATCGGAAAGTACAAACCCTTTTTTCTCCTCAGCATACTGCTGACCGGCATTGGCTGTGTATGTCTCTACTCGTTCCCGTCCGAGTTTGCGTCCAGGCCCGTACTGGTTGTTGTGTGGGTTGTCGTTTTCTACTTTTTGTTTGATGTGGGAACATCCTTTTATAAGGATAATCTTTTGTTCCGAACGATGACCAATGATCCCAACGAACGTTCCAAGCTGGTTATCGGGCCGCGGGTTTGGACCATGATCCTGGGCGTCGTTACGTCCGCCTTTACGGCTGTGCTGGTTGCGGTCAACGAACATGTGGGCAACTATCACGACTCATTTGCCATTCTGATCACCGGTATTGTTGGTGCAGCGATGGTGCTCTCCCTTATTGGCTGGTTCCTTGTCAAGGAAAAGCACAGTGTGCAGGAAGAAGAGGCAGAGCCGGTAAAGTTTAAGGACTTCTTTCTTCTGTTCAAAGAGAACAAGCCGATGGTGGTCTACTATTTGAAAGGCATCTTTTCCGGTTTTATCTGGTCCCTTATTTTTGCCACGCCTGCGTATTACATAAAATGGGGATTCTGCACGGATTTGACCACCGGCGTCACAAACATGGAGCAGTATGGTGTCCTCAACGGCATTTCTTCCATGATGATGCTCATACCGCTGCTGGTTGGTGCAGTTATTGGTCGTCCGCTCTTGAAGCTCTTTAAGAACAACCCGATCAGAATGACTTGTTTCCTTCTGGTTGTGCAGTCTGTCGGCGGGGTGGTCCTGTTTACTACCCAGATGGCGGGTCTGCTTACGAAGGTTCCTGCGCTGTTCTTCATTACCCTGTTCATCATGGCAGTGGGGGTGGGAACTGACTTTGTCCCGCAATCCATGGTGGAAATGGAGATTATGGACTACAACATTTATAAAACCGGCAAGGATCGTTCCGCCTTGACAATGGTTGTCGGCGGTTTCATTGTCAAAGCCCAGGCAGCGCTTTCGGCTGCAATTATTGGCGCTGTGCTCATGTCAATCGGCTACAACGTGGATCCCGTCACCTCCGAATACATGGGGGAACTGTCGCAGATTCCGACCATGCTCAATTGGTTTATCGTTATCATGGGTCTTGTTCCTGCCATCCTCGGCGCATTGTCGGCTTTGATCCTGCGGACATACCCGATCAAGGACGATGAGCGCCGAAAAATCCGGGAATGCCTGGATCGCCGCAATGCCGGGTAAGGATCATTCCTCCGCAATATGGCGGCGGTATTCCAATGGGGTGAGGCCGTACTCGCGCCGAAACACTTTGTAGAATTGCGTTCTGTTCTCATAGCCCATGGATGCCGCGATCTGGCAGACCGGCAGCTCTGTGTTTCTCAGAAGCCGCGCCGCCTCGGCCATCTGTACCTTTTGACAGTACGCTTTCAGAGTGTATCCGGTGTTTGTCTTGATGATGCGGGATATATGCTCGCAGGAGTAGTTAAGTGCCTCCGCCAGATTGGTCCGCTGGATAGCCCCGTGGTGAGTTTCAATCAGTTTCTTGACCTGTTCCGCCGTCAGCAGTTCTTGACTGTTCCTCAGCGAAATGTGTGTTGCTTTGTATATGTCAGGATTCTCCAAGGCGGCAAACAGCCGGAGCAGAGAGGAGTAAACGTCAAACTGGTATCCGATCCGCTTGACCGTAAAGGCGCGAATCAATTCCTGGGTGAGCTGCGGGATCGTATCTGCTCCTAAAAGGGTAAAGTCCAGATAGTCCTTTTTATAGTCGGCACGTTCCGACAGATTGTCGCTGAAAAACTGATTGAGAATGCTTTTGTACTGAAAGGGCGGCGGAAATGATTTGGGCCACTGTGTCAGCAGAGAGGCATCGATGCCGATGTAAACGATATCCGCATTCGACATATCTGTTTCTCGATGCATGGTGTTTCGATTGAGGAGACAAAGGTTCCCCTGCGTATAGGTGGTCTCGGCCCCCTCGATCATCACCCGGACTTGACCCCGCTGCACATACATCAGCTCAAAAAAATTATGTTTGTGCATGTAGGTCTCATGAAAGAATTCGTGTTTGTTTGGAGTGTGAACGCAAAAGGACCATGCATCCATATAGTTGGAAAACAGATACTCCTGAGGTTTCTGGATGCTGGTTACAATGGACAACGGAGAAAAATAGTCCCGTTCGGCCGTATGGTTGCGAAGATAGTTCGGACCATGGCTGCCGGTCTGGTTCCGCATTTCATCAATGCTGTCAAAAAACAGATGTTCCATGCGAGCATCCCCCCTTTTTATGGCAGTATAGCATGGAATTGAGTATAGTATAACATGAAATTGAGTATTTTTGAAGGAGGAAGTATCTGTGAAGCGGCAATGCTATAACCCCTATCTTCCCAGTTGGGAATACATCCCGGATGCTGAACCGAAGGTGTTTGGTCAGCGGCTGTACATTTATGGGAGCCATGATCTTTTTGGTGCCAAGGAATACTGTGAGGGCGATTACGTATGCTGGTCGACCCCGGTAGAGGATCTTTCCGACTGGCGGTATGAAGGCGTAATCTTCAAAAAGCAAGATACGCCGTGGAATAAAGAGAACCTGTCCTACTATGCACCGGATGTGGTGCGCGGCACAGACGGACGGTACTACCTTTACTATTCGGTGGCCAATACATCGATCACATCGGTCGCTGTGTGTGACAAACCTGCGGGAAAATACCAATATTTGGGCGATGTTCACTTCCCGGACGGGCGAGTCTACGGCTCAAAGCCGGAGGATTGGTTTATGTTTGACCCAGCCGTTCTGGTGGATGATGACGGGCGGGTGTTTCTCTACGTGGGCAGCGGGCAGAAATCCAATGGACAATTCGGCCACGAGATCAAGGGGCTGTTTGTGATGGAACTCAGCTCTGATATGCTGACCATCATCAGCGAACCAACCATCATCATGCCGGCGGATTTTAATCCCAAGAAGCCGAACTATTGGGAAGGACCCTCTATCCGTCACATCGGTGAGTGGTATTATCTGGTCTATCCGGCCACGGACATCACCGGTCTCAATTACGCGATGAGCCTGTTCCCTGACAAGGGATTTATCCACAAAGGACCGATCCATTCCTCAAGTGATATCGGTCTGGAGGGCAGAAAGCTCATGAATGCGGCATATCCGATGGGAAACAGCCACGGCGGTATGGTATGCGTCCACGGGCAATGGTATATATTTGACCACCGAACGACCAATGGCGCCAAACGAAACCGGCAGGCGGTAGCTGAGCCCATTGAGATCCGTGAGGACGGGACCATCCGCATGGTGGAGTCCACAAGTTGCGGATTGAATGGCGGCCCTTTGAAGGGAATCGGGACCTATCCGGCCTACATTGCCTGTGTCCTGCACCATGCCGGAATGTTTGGTCTGCGCAACCCGATGGACGGACCCGAGATCACCCAGGATGGTCCGGACTACGAGCCGCCGGAGCCCGCGGAACGGGAAGTGACCATAGAGACAGAGAGCGCGGCACCAAAGGCGTATATTTCCAAAATGAAGAATGGCAGTATTGCCGGTTTCCGATATTTTGATCTGAATGAAACCAGCCACATTGCTGTAACGGTTCGCGGCGCAGGCGGCGTGCTGGAACTCTTACCCGGGGAAAAAGATCCTGTCATAGCATCCATTCCCCTTGCCGGGACGGCCGACTGGACAACCGCCGGAGTAAAATTCGATGCCGGACGTCTGGCGTTGGAGAGCGGGCGCCCCCTGGATTCCTGCCCGCTGTATTTCCGGTATAAGGGAAAGGGAACGCTTGACATCTTGAGTATTACGTTGGCATAAAGGAGGATAATGATGGACTGGACACCAATCTGGCACCAAGCCGCGGCCCCTGCCTTCGCGATGGGCTTTTTGGCGGGCAAGAAAAAAACAGTGGTGTATTCTGTGATATCCCAGGTTTCGGGCGAGAAACTTCGGATCCGTTTCTCCAACCACTATGGAAAGAAACCCTACACCATTGGGGGACTGACCGTGTGGGCACAGGGAGAGATGCATACCGTCACGCGGGACGGCAGCTGTGTTTTCACAGTCCCTGCGGGGGAAAGCTGCTATTCGGATGAGTTGACGCTCCCGGTGACGATGGGGGAAGAACTGGAAATCAGACTCTACTATGCATCCAAGGTCATGGACAGCAATATGATCGAGGAAAATGCGGTAAGCTACCCGGGAAATCATACGACGGACAAGGAACTGCCCCCACCCCGGCGGGAAAAGTATATGGAACAGTACAGCCTTTATGAGGCGATTCCCGGGATGGATCAGATCGAGGTGTTTACCGGTCAGCCTTCCAAAATCATCGTGGCGTTCGGGGACAGTATAACGGCTATGAACCGCTGGGTAAAACCGTTGCAAAGGCGTCTGTTCGATGCGTATGGCGGTGACTACGCACTGATGAACGCCGGAATCAGCGGGAATTGTCTGCTTTATGATATCCCGGGTCTGATGGGCGTTTCCTACGGGGAAAAAGGGGTGTCCCGCTTTGAGCGCGATGTACTCCGCTTTTCAGAACTCTGCGGCGTGATTTTGGCGTTGGGGGTCAATGATGTGGCCTACTATTCCCAAAAGACAGGGGCGGTCATCTCGCTGGAACAATATGGTTCTGCCGTAACCGATATTGTGGATCGGCTTCATAAGGCCGGTGTCCGGGTGATTGCCCAGACGCTTCCGCCCCGCAGCGGTTTTGTGAAAAAAGGGTATACCCCGGAGATGGAGGCGCTGAGAGTCAGCATCAATGAATGGATCCGAGATAGCGCGCTGTTCGATTATATGGTTGATGCGGATGCACTGCTGCGCGATCCGAAGAATCCTTCGTTCACCGACGAGCGTTATCATCAGGGGGATCACCTGCACCCGAATCAGGCCGGAGGAATGCTGCTGGCGCAGGCGTATGATTTGCAAAAGCTGACGGGGGAGGCATAGGCATGGGAAAAAAGTATTTCACGCTCAGCTTTGATGATGGACTGGAGCAGGACAAACGGGTGATCCAACTCATGAGGCAATACGGGCTCAAAGGAACCTTCAACCTCAATGCCGGCCTGTTTGGCACCCGCGGCGAGGTGAAGGGGCTTGGAACCTTCTCTTTTCAGGATTGCCCCGAAGGCGTAAAGCACAAGTGGCCATTTTCCTATGTGCAGCACAACCGAATCCCACCGGACGAGGTGTGCCAGGTCTATGAGGGAATGGAGATTGCCACCCATGGCTTCCGGCATGAACCGCTGGGGGCTGTCAGCGAGGATGAAATGCGCGCATCGGTGGATGCGGACAAGGCCGCGCTGGAAAAAATCTTCGGCACCACGGTCGTGGGGCACGCCTATGCGCAGGGGTCAACCTCGCCGGCTGTTCAGGCGTATCTGAAGGCGCAGGGGTATCAGTATGCCAGAGTGGTCTTTCCCTCCGGCGGCTTTGCGTTCCCGGATAATCCGATGAACTTTCGGCCTTCCTCCTCGCTTATTCTGAAAAATGCCGTGAAGCTGGTGGAGCGTTTCAAATGTGAGGAACCCGGAGAAAAGGATCTGCTGTTGTTCCTGTGGGCACACAGTTATGAAATGGACTACGACAAGGGAAACGCCAGTTGGTATGCTTTGGAGCGGCTTTTTGAATCGATCGCAGGCCGAAACGATATCGTATATTGCACAAACAGCGAAGCGTTCGCGCATATTTAAGGAGAGCAGGAAAGTGAAAAAGAAAGATTTTAACCGAGGTTGGCTATTTGGCGCCGTGGGAAAGGCACCGTCTATGCAGCCGGTCACGCTTCCCCACGATGCCATGCTGTACGAGAAACGCTCGAAGGATGCGGCAACAGCGGGAGCGTGCGGATACTTTCCCGGCGGGGCCTATGTCTACGTCAAACGGTTTCTTGTGCCTGAAACGTGGCGGACACAGTCCGCTGTGCTGGAATTTGAGGCAGTTTATCAAAACGCGCAGGTGTTCGTGAACGATGCGCTTGTGGCTGAACAGCGGTACGGGTATACCAACTTCTTTGTGGTGCTGGACCCGCAACTGAAGTATGGCGAAGAAAATGAAATCAAAGTGATCGCGGACAACTCGTCGGTACCCAATTCCCGTTGGTATTCCGGCAGCGGAATTTATCGCAACGTAAACCTCTTCCTGGGGGATAAGAGTCATATCCGCCCGGATGGACTGCTCGTCTCCACCTCCGGAAACAATGCGGCTCATGTGAAAGTTTCGGTCACCGGTGGTGATACGGTCAGAGTCTCTGTTCTGGATGGTGAAAAGGTGGTAGCGCAGGCCGAAGCTGCGGTCAAGGAAGGCACTGCGTCGGCGGACATTCCCGTTTCCCAGCCGCGGCTTTGGGACGCGGAACATCCCGAACTGTACCAATGCAGAGCGGAACTGCTGAAAAATGGTGAGATGGTGGATGAGGCGGACGCCTGGTTTGGATTCCGTACCCTTAGCTGGAGCACCAGAGGATTTTTTGTAAACGGCAAGAAAACGCTGTTCCGTGGCGCCTGCGTCCACCACGACAATGGTATTCTGGGCGCATGCTCTTTTGAGGATGCCGAGTTCCGCCGTGTCCGTCTGCTCAAGGAGGCAGGTTTCAACGCGATACGTTCCGCCCACAACCCTGCCTCCAAGGCGCTGTTGGATGCCTGTGACCGGCTGGGTCTGTATGTCATGGATGAATTCTGCGACAACTGGCTGGTACATAAAAACCCCTACGACTATGCGGACCGGGATTTTCGCGCATGGTGGCAGCAGGATCTCACAGCTATGGTCATCAAAAACTACAATCATCCCAGTGTGGTCATGAACTCTATCGGAAATGAAATCTCCGAACTGGCTATGCCCGAAGGACAGGAGTACTGTAAAAAATTGGCAGTCCTGGCACGAAAGCTGGACCCGGACAAAGCAGTGACGATGGGGGTCAACCTGATGCTGTGCAGTATGTCGGCCAAGGGCGGCGGCATATACGGCAACAAAAAGAATGGGAAAGAGAATCAAAACGGCAGTCAGACGATGGACAATGTTCCCACCAGCGCCTTCTTCAACATGCTGATGAATCTGGCCGGGGGTATGATTGAAAAAATGGCCGCCAAACCTGCCGCGGACGATGCCACAAAGGTGAGCTTCTCTTATCTGGATATTGGCGGTTACAACTACGCCGCATCCCGATACGAGAAGGACGGTACGCTCCATCCCGACCGCGTCATTGTCGGGTCCGAGACCCTGCCCAAGAACCTGTATCATAACTGGCAACTGGTGAAAAAATTCCCCTATGTTATCGGCGACTTTATGTGGACGGGCTGGGATTATCTGGGGGAGGCGGGCATCGGTACCGTCCGTTACAAAAGTTTCAAAAATCCCGGTCAGGACGCGCCCATCATCTCCGCCGGCTGCGGCGTGATCGACATTTGCGGAAAGCTTCGCCCCGAGGTACAGTGGAATCGGCTGATCTGGGGGCTGGACCATACCCCCGGCATCGGCGTAGAACCGTATACCCACGCAGGGGAAACCGGCTCCGAATCCATGTGGCGTGACACAGACGCAGTGGCAAGCTGGTCCTGGGCCGGCTGTGAAGGCAAAAAAAACAAGGTCACGGTCTACTCTGACGGCGAAACGGCGGAACTCATTGTCAACGGGCATTCCTATGGCAGAAAAAAGACGAAGGAATACAAGGCTGTCTTTAAACACGTTGTCTATGAGCCCGGTACCATCACCGCAATCAGCTACGATGGCGAGGGAAAAGAACAGAGCCGCACTTCCATGAAGACAGCTGTAGGACCTGCCGAACTGCGTGTGGTGGCCGACCGGAGCACCTTGCAGGCAAAAACGCAGGATTTGGCCTACATCAGCATTGACCTGACGGGGGCGGATGGCATCACAAAATCTTCTGAGGATACTGCGGTCACGGTGGAGGTTGACGGTGCCGGAACGCTGCTGGCCCTTGGTTCTGCACGTCCTAACATGGGGGAAAACTTTTTCTCCGATACCCACACGACCTACTACGGCAAGGCATTGGCCGTGGTCCGCGGCGGCGATGCCCCCGGAAAGATTACGGTCACGGTGAAAGCAAAAGGCCTGCCGGCCAAAACGCTTGAATTGGAGGTAATCTGAGGAAAAGGCATAGGCCAAACGGCAAATCCCGATGTCTAACCAAAAAGACTGCAACAATTGTTGCAGTCTTTTTCTACGTGATCTACTTTATAGATTTTGCGTAAATTCACATTTTCCTGAAAGTTGGCACATCGGCTAGTTTCAACAGCATATCATCGGTGGCGTCTGTGTACTGCCCCTGTTGAATTTTCTTGTTTCGCAACTGATTTACAGCACTTCTTGCATGGCGGACTTCCTCACTGGTGAAAACTGGTTTATACCCATTGGGAGAATCCACTTTGAGTATCAGATAACCTGTTTCCTGCCAGCCTGCGTTCATGGCTCGCTGCCGGTAGTAGTAATCGCTCAGCGCTTTCAGCAAAATAATTTTATTGCAGCGCGTCAGCTTAATCTTCTTACCATTCATCATAATCCAATCGCCTTTCCCAACTTTTCCTGCGCCTCGCGCTTGTTCTTGTCAAAGGCGTGGGCGTAAATGTCCAGCGTTGTACTGGCCTGTGCGTGTCCTAACAGACTAGCCACCGTGCGCACGTCCACGCCCTGTGCAATCAGCAGGCTGGCGTTGGTGTGACGCAGGCTGTGCAGATTCAAGTCCGTCAGTAAGCAATTTTGTTTGAGAATTTTCTTGAATCGGAATGTAAAGGTGCTGGGATTCATCGGCTTGCCGTTAGGCTGGCGGAATAAGTAGTCATCCTCAGATACGGTTTCGTTCGCCGTCTGCTGCCTATCCCACTCGCACTCTTTCCGCCACGCTTTCAACAGCTGGCACATTTCCTTGCTCAGATATACCATTCTATCACCGCTGGTCGTCTTAGGGTCTTTTGTAATTGATTCTTGGTGACTGAGTTTGACCACCCCGCGCTGAATATGAATCGTCCGTTTTTTCCAGTTAATGTCGCTCCATTTCAGCCCGCAAGCTTCGCCACGCCGCAGCCCGGTTGCAAGTACCAGCTTGAAATAGGTTTCGTACTTCATACTCTGACCTTCAAACGCTGTAATCAGCTTTTTGACGGTTTCCTCGTCAGCCACCGGGCGCTCTTTCTTTTGTCCTTTCGGTTTGTAACATCTCCATGCGGGATTGTGAGTAAGGTATCCCTCGTCCACAGCCGCCGATAGGATGCTGCACAGCGTGTTGTGTAAACCTTCGACTGACTTCTCGGATAGATTCCCTCTGCCGTCCAAACGCGGGCTGCGCCTCATTTCTTCGTAAAATTCTCGGATGACTTCCTTACGCAAATCGGTCAGTTTGTAGTTACCCAACGCCGGCAGAATGCGCCGAATGTCCTGCAAATCTCGTTGGTATGTAGAGTCCGCCAGTTTCTTCGGTCCTATGTCAGCCGCCCAATGTTCAATGTACTTTGCCAGCGTGATGCTACGGTTAATGGGTTCTGGCGTATGTTGTACCTCGCGCTCAAATAGAATTGCCTGCTCCTTTACCCACTTCTCGGCTTGCTTCGGCGTATATTCCTTGGGTGGCTTGACCGTTTTCTGTACGGATTTCAGCCTGTTGCCCTCATAATCATACCCACGGGATACCACAATCAAGTAACTGTTACTGCCGCGTTTTCTGATAGATGCCATTGTTTTCAATGCTCCTTTGTATGTTTTATTGACCTGCGGTACTACAAAGCATACCGACAACTGCGACAGAAAGCTATCACCACACCCAACAATCTTTTGCCCAAAATTCTACCTATTACTGACAAAAACGGCACCGCCATCTCTGACGGTGCCGCTGCTTATTTACCCTGCTTTCTTGGCTTTTCTATTCTTATTTTTCATAAATGCAACATAACACGGATTTTGGCTGTTCAACAAATCTTGCATCAGGTTTGCCGCCTGAAGTTTCACCGCGTCCTGTGGGTGGCAGTAGGTGCGCTCCAAGAATGCCGTATCTGCATGACCGAGCAGGGATGCCGCCACCTGTTTGCTGGTGCCTTCCTGCAGCAGATAGGTTGCGTAGAAATGCCGCAGGGTGTGCAGGTGGTAATCTTCCGATAGCCCACACTTTTTATACAGCTTGCGCAAATGTCGGGTAAAAGTGTCCGGGTGCGGCACATGACCGTCGGGGTCAGTAAAAATCGGTTGCTCTCTGTCCGGAACGCCGCTATGCAGCATCTGCTGCTGTCGCAGCGCCATCAGAAGTTCCCATAGCCCCAACGGAATGGTTACAATCCGTTCCCGATGGCTTTTGGTGTCGCTTTCAACAATCTGCCCGGATGCGCAGCTGCGGGAACGGCGGACGGTCAGTTCACAAGCACCGGTTATGTCCCTCCATTGCAGGGCGCACAGTTCCCCACGCCGCAGACCGGTCGTGATTGCCAGTGTGTAGTACGCCCGATACAGAATCGGTTCGTTCTGAATCGCCCGCATCAGTTTACCCATTTCATACTTCTGCGGAATGTGCTGCACTTCTTTCTCGATATGCTTATTGCGGACACGGTGCGCCGGGTTAAACGGAATGATGTCATTTTTCTTGGCATCTTCCAGCACCGAGGAAACTGTTTCAAGGTACTTTTGTACCGTGGTTTCCTTGATGCAATTTCCGCCACGCCCCGGGCGCTTGCGCAGTTCTTCACACATTTCTTCCAGCGTCATAGGTAGCAGCTTTGCAAGCGGGATTCCTCCAATCAGCGGGTAAACAATATCCAGATTGCGTTTGTACCCTGCGTATGTCGTAGCCTTAAAGAACGGTTCCTGCCGTTTGAGCCAATTTTCGGCGTACTGTTCAAAGTGGGTCTGGTCACTTTCCTCGACACCATACTTGAACTTTTTCTCAATGCGTTCTGCTTCAGCCATAACGTATTGCTGGATGCCGCGCTTAGGTACGCTTGATGGCACAGTGATGGTCTGCGCTTTCATCCGTTTCTGCCCATTGACCTTATAGCCGTTGCAGACAGTGATTTTGAATTTTCGTTCAGATTTTTTCTTGATGTAAGCCATTGTACCTCCTTATCGCTGGCGAAAAGAATCTCGGCTGCGATTTTTATTGTTTGTATGTTGACTTCGGCTTTCTTGGTCTATACGGTTGGATTCACGTGTTCTTTGGATGCGCTTGATAGCTCCCTCAGCAATCTTATCTTCTTTGCGCAGTTTGGTGATCTGGCAAGTCAACGCCATGCGTTGGTCTGCCAGTTCCGGCGGTGCTTCCTTTCGGCGCATCTGTTTGACGATTTCAGCCCGCTGCGCGGCAAGGGTTTCCATCCGCTGGGACAAGCCCTTACGGTAGTCCACGATTGCCTGCAAAGAGGGAAACTTGTGATCGTGGACAAATGCGTGTTCTGCAAGGATTTTCTCGGTATCTTTCCAAATGCGCTCCAACTCCGGGCGGTTGATGCGTGGCTGCGGCTTCTTGGGCAGGATACCCAGCTGATAACAGTAGTACAGATACAAGCGGTGCATCTGGGATTCCCCAAAGAACACCTCGAAGAAAATTTGGAGGACGCTTCTATTTTCCGTAGGGCGATACCGTTTCGGCGTGTACTGTCGGGGCGGGTGCTTCAGCTCATACAACCTTGGTCCGTACAGTAAGTAATTTCCGCGCAGGCGGTCATCTATGGCCGTAAGATCGTATTCTTCTCCCAGCCTGTAAAGCCGCACGGCTCGCCCGCCATCCCGTGCCCGGATCATTGCATACTTGCGGTTGGGATCAGCGCCGAAGATATACCCTTGCCGATACAGCGCCCTGTGAAAATCCTCGGCGGTGCTGGCATCCTCACAGGCTTGGTCAATGGCCTCCCGCATCCGGGCGTAACGCGCCGGCTCTTTGGCTTTTGGTTGTTCCACCACCGACAGACCGTACTCCCGGCACAGCTTGTCGGATGCTGCCCGGAACTCAGCATACTGGCTGCGGCGTTGCTCGTACTTCTTGCCGTCCACATAGGATACGGAATTTATCACAAAATGATTATGTAAGTTATCCGTGTTCATGTGGGTAGCAACCAGCACTTGAAAACGCTTGCCCCAGACCTTGTGGGCCAGCGCCACGCCGATCTCATGGCACTGCTCCGGGGTTACCTCCCCCTCGCGGAAACTCTGGTAAGCGTGGAGTGCCACCACGCCGTCTGCTTTACCAAAGCGCTCCTGCACCGCCCGCATATCCTCCCACGCATGATTTACCCTGCAATGGATGCCGGTGACGAGCTGGGCGCTCTCGTTCAGCTTGGTCTTGGCATCGT
>OMGH01001246.1_pt1 | contig 16508 bp, 11 predicted proteins | sample 1645841 | NCBI WGS metagenome assembly OMGH01 (sample SAMN00849584, study PRJEB25192) | human gut metagenome
CGTTGCAGCATACTTCTTATATTCAATCTGCTCCAGCCCCACTGTCAAAATTAGGCATATCCCCATTTCCTTTTATCGTCAGTTTATTCTTTTCTATTGTATATGTAAACTCGCTCTTATTTCCGAACTTCCCTGTCTCAACTGCCGCACTCTCTGCCGCAAATGATGTCATCACAAAACCATTTCCGCTGTATCCTGACACAACCATTCCGGCTGCCAGTGCCCATGCCAAAATCCGCTTTCTCATACTCTTCTTTTTTCGATTCATATACTCTTCCTCCCTATAAAATCACTCTGCCTATGCAAAATTTGTTTATATTTTTAATCCAAAAGGCTCACTGCACCCTGAGAATCTTAATACTGCTATTATAATTTACCCCTTTTCACATGTCAACTAAACGAGAAAAAAAGTGACACAAAACGAGAAAAAAGTGACCAAAAACGCATTTGATTACTGTTCATACATACAGTGCAACAAACATTGTTTTTCGTCACTTTTACTTTATGATTTTTTATTTTTGTGATTTTTAGATAAACATTTTTTATTTAAAAAATCCAAATCCTTTTTTCTTGTATGGTTCTGAGTCTACCGATAATACTGTATATCCTGTTTCGTCTATAACAGCACGAAGCTTATCTTCATCTATTGCTTCCTCAGAAATTATTTCTGTTTTCTTCTTGCTGTGTGAAGATGATACCTTTTTAAAATTGGCGCAGACGGCGGACGTAGTCTTGGAAAGCTATCGACCCGGCGTTTTAAAGCGTTTAGGTATTGATTATGAGACCGTGAGCAGGCTGAATCCGAAAATAGTTTATTGCGCGATCACAGGCTATGGCAAGCGGGGACCATTGGTCGACCAGGCTGACCACGATATCGGCTATGTGAGCCTGGCGGGCATCACGTCGATGAGCGGCGAACCAGGAGGCAGGCCGGCGATACCTGGTATTCTGATGGCGGATATGAATGCGGCGCTGATGGCGGGCATGAGTATCCTGATGGCTGTGCGCCATGCTGAGCAGACCGGGACCGGACAGGAAATAGACATCTCGCTGTATAATACGGCGCTGACCCTGATGCCGGGCGCTGCCAGTTTATATTTCGGCAGCGGTTTCGTTGCCGAACGCGGCAATAACTGGCTGACCGGTGCATATGCCAACTATAATATTTACGAAACGCGGGACGGCCGTTATGTTTCGGTAGGGTGCCTGGAGAAAAAATTCTGGAGCAACCTTTGCCTGGCCTTAGACCGCGCCGACCTTATCGATGCTCTGGACGATGAATCGCAGCATGAGCGCGTTAAGGACGAGCTGACCGAGATTTTCAGGACTAAAACCATGCAGGAGTGGACGGCTTGTTTGGAGGGGAAGGACACCTGCGTAACGCCGGTACTGAATTTTGACGAAGCGTTGGCTGCGGAGCAGACCCGTGCGAATGCAATGGTGCTGACGGTCGAAGACGAAGAGATCGGCACTTATAAGCAGCTGGGCTTTGCCATGAAAATGTCGGTAACGCCGGGAACGCTGCAAAAACGTGCTCCCAGGCTGGGTGAGGATACAGAAGCCGTTTTGCGCAGCTGCGGTTTGAGTGAAGCTGAGCTGGACCGCCTTCTGGTAAAAGAATAAAAGGCTGAAAACTTACCTGTATATTGAAAAATATGCTCCTTATAGAAATATATGCTATAATAACCATATAAAGTTTTTAATTGTTTTAAAATATCACTCTCTATATTATAATATAGAGAGTGATATTTTTATTTACTAAAAGAAAGCTGTGAAATGCTTTTGCTGCCTTGATAAAAGGTGAGCGGGGATATGGCTTGGTATATGACAGTCAGTTCACTAGGGAGTTGAGCTACAATGCAGTGTAAAAGGTCTTTAAACAGTTTGATAATGCTGATGCTTATGAGCAGCAGTCTGGTCAGCGCGCAAAGTGCCGACAGCTTTAAAACTGATGAATATAATGCGATGGGCCCTAATGTATTGGATGTAGTGAATGCAGCATCGGCCTATGCCCAGGGTTATACGGGCAAAGGCGTTATTGTGGGTATTAGTGATAGTCCTATCAATTTTCTTAATCCGGAATTTGATTTAAAACAAAATTCAGAGATGGTAAATATTGCGGATGATGGAGTTTATGATTGGGCGGATATTACGCATGGTACTCATGTGGCAGGCATCGTGGCCGCTTCTAAAAACGGCATAGGTATGCATGGCATTGCTTTTGACGCTGAGATCAAGGGCGCTGCGGCAGGTAATGGTTACCACAATGGTTCTTTTTATTCTCGCGATGATCTTTATGCGTATTATTTGCAGCACCCGGAAATCAAGATCATCAATAATTCCTGGATGAGTAGTTACCAGTTGGAGAACATCAGTGATAAGGAGGCTTATGAGCTGCTGCAAAATGGCATTCTTACTCCTGGCGGAAACCCGGTATGGGAAGATAGTGTTTATAACCAAACCATTATATTTAGAGAAATGGTCGCCCAAGATAAGCTTTTAATATGGTGTGCTGGCAATGAAGGACGGACTATGGCTCATCTGGAAAGTATGACTCCTGTTTTTGACCAAAGTCTAAGCAACAACTTTATTACTGTTACCGCAAGCAATGCAGAAGAATTGAGCCGTAATAATAATGGAGGTTTTGACGCAGACTGCAATTCTATAGCAACTTTTTCCAGTCTGGCTCAATATAGAGAGGACAGCACTCTAAACGCGCCGGGGGTTTATATTGATTCTGCTAACGCTAATTTTGCAGCTGATGGAATGACGGATGTGTTAATGAGTGGTACGTCCCAGGCTGCGCCAATGGTAACAGGGGTAGGTGCTTTGGTCCAGCAGGCTTTTCCTTATTTGGGCGGCAAACAGATAGGCGATGTGCTGCTTAGTACAGCCAACAATAATATTACGGCTGTGGACGGCTTTTTTATAAATATGCATGATGATGCAGGACAGTATAAAGTAAATATCTTTTTCACTGGTAAAAAAACAGATACTGATAAAGCCTTGGAAGTAGCCTACAAAAAAAATGGGTTATTTTTTTACTTGGGATATGGCATAAAATCGTTAGATGAGTTAAAAAAAATCGAACTGGATATTTTTGAAAATGTACCCGTGGAGGCACTGTTCGGACAGGGTGTGGTCGATGCTGGTAAAGCTGTCCGCGGACTTGGCGCTATCAATGTACGGCGGCTGAGCGCCGGCGATATCAGCAATAGTTATACTGTGCAGGGCAAAACTGAAAAACAGGCTTTATACAGTGTGGACACTCAGGGCTATGATTCTGTCTGGAGCAACGATATCAAAGAAATACGCGCGGGTTATATTGCCGAGGATCCCCTTGGCATTGGAGGCAGCATCGATTTGGCAGGGGCAGACAGTGATGTGAAGGATCTGCACGATCGCTGGCTTTACTATAAAACCAACTGGCTGGATAAAGTGCCGGATGACAATAACCGTTATATGGTTGAGCAATATATCAAAGACTTCAACCAGCAAATCGCGGATGCAGGGCTGGAAGGCTTGCACGCAGGATTGATAAAACAGGGTGAGGGTATTCTTAATCTGACTGGGAATAATACCTATCTGGGCAGCTCTATAGCAGCGCAGGGCACACTGCAAATAGATGGGTCAGTGGCCGGTGATGCTTATAGTACAGGCAGCGGCACGATTACAGGTAAAGGCACGGTCAAGGGCAGTTTGTATAATGATGGCAAAGTGCAGGCCGGCAGTTATGGCAGTATCGAAAATATGCAGGTTATGGGCAGTTTTAATGGCAGTGGTACGATATTGCTCAATACAGACGGTAAAAAGTATAATTGTCTTAATGTAGACGGCGATGCCCATATCGACCGGATGGAGGTTAAAGCGGCTAATAGTGCTGCCCCCGGAGTCAGCGGCGTATTTATTACTGCGAATAGCATAGTTTCAGGGAGCAGTACAGAACAGGAGTTTTCCGGGATGCTGGATGCCCAAATAGTAGTCGATAATAAAGATGGCAAGCTTACTACTTTTGTCAGTAATAATACCGGCGGCAACAGCGCTACCTTTGCTGCTTTGAATAATATGTATTTTTCGCTGGATAGTGACCGGCAAAAACAGATGTACAGGCTGTATGCCCTGGATAAAACTAATGCTGCAGCCGCTTTTTCGCAAATAGAAAATGGGATGCTGCTGGATCTGGCCCATGATGCCATGAAAAACGGCTCTGTAATGAGAGCGGTATATGAGCAGCCGGCACTGGCGCGGCAGGACGGATTGTGGATGCTGAATAACAAGCGCTGGGGACGCATTGGTGGCATAAATGGGCACGGCTATAATCTGACCATTGGCAAGGATTTTCTTTTCGATGAACATGGATATTATGGTCTGTTGTTTGATTACGGCAGCAATACTGTCAGCGGAGCTGCGGGAAGCGGCGAATATGACAGTTATTCATTGGGCTTATATGCTGGAAATAAAAACAAACCCGGCAGTATAACAGGCTTTGTCAGCTATGGTTTACAGGCCAATAAAGGTACCGCTTATCTGCCGGTACTGGGGCAGACCGCTGAAAGCGGCTATGACAGTAAAACGTTGGGGATAGGCGTTGAGTATGCCTATGATCTGGATTATGGAAAGCCGGAAGAATTGTGGCATGTCAGTCCTTATGCCAGGCTCAATTTTACCCATTATAGGCAGAAGGCCTTTAGAGAGCATGGTGCAGGTGTTTTTGACCGCAGTTTTGGCAGTTATAGTGATAATTATGCCGAAGGGGAGCTGGGCTTATCCTTTGACCGCAGTGAGGGTACGGGCGGTTATGGCATTCGCCTGGGTTATAAGCGTATCCTGGCTGGCGAGCGGCAGCTTATGGAAGTCTGCTTTGCTGAAGATGAATGCGGGTCCCTGCTGCCGGTACGCAGTTGGGGAGAGGGCAGGAACCATTTTGTGGCGGCGGCTTATGTCAGGCATGATTTCAGCCGAAAATGGTCGGCTGGCGGCAGCCTTAGCGGGGACTGGTCTAATGGTGGACGGGAGATCGGGGCCCGGCTTGACTTGGCTTATCATTTTTGATTTCTTAATAATAAAAAAGACAAAGCCACTGTCACACTTATCACAGTGCGGCAGTGGCTTTGTTGCGTGAGCAATCGGCACATTTACAGTGCATTTTGGGGGGGATGGCTCAGCGAACTTGGTATTTAAGTTCTTTTTCCATCAGAGCGCCGTTTTCAGGGTTGAATTTCATTTCGCCGCGTAATTCGGGGGTATAGAATTTCAACTCATATTCATAAAGGCCGTCGTCGCTGTCAAGTTTTACTTTAGTGAAGGTTGCGTTGGGGAATTCTTTGCGAACGAGGTCCTGGACATCAGCGGCAGATAGTACGACTCTGGGGCTGCCGAGAACTGTTTGGGCATCCATTTTGAATTCTTTTACAGCGCCGCCGTTTTTGAGCACTTCAACTTCATATTCGGTGTTGGTAGTGTTGTCGTAGAATTTTACTTCGTAATAAGCTGCGTATTTGTGGCTTTCGTCTTTGGTTACCAGATGAGTGCTGCCGGCAGGTACCCATTGTGCAGCGATGCTGCGTGCCTGATCGGCGTTGATGAACTCAGCGGCAAAAGCGGTTGCTGTGATTGCTAATGTACAGATTGCGGCGGCGATGATCGCCAGGATTTTTCTAGTCATGTTTTTTACCTCCTTGCGCCGTTTTCTTTATTCGGCGTTTTCTTTGTCTTTATTATAACGCGGAAAGATTAAAAGAAGATTAAAAGAAAATTTAATAAAAATTTATTTTAAAAACTTATTCGTTAATTTGCTTTTTTATTGTAAAATTCTAGTAGAAGGCTTATTGAAAAATAGGAAAGACAAGGTCTTTTTATGAAAGAAAATAAAAACTGGAAAAAACAGATCGCCTTATTCCTGATCAGCCAGAATCTGTCGATGTTCGGTTCGTCAGTAGTGGGCTTTTCGATCGTCTGGTATATTACCGTAACGACTGAGTCCGGATTCTGGATAACGCTGTCGACGTTGGCAACGCTGATTCCTCAGGTGCTGGTTTCATTGTGGGCGGGAGTATTTGCGGACAGATATAATAAAAAAACGATCATCATGCTGGCGGACGGTTTTACTGCTTTGGCGACACTTCTGGCTTTTGTGGCTTTTCATTATGGTTTTGCAAATTTAAGCTTTTTGATCTTTATCGCCTGTCTGCGTTCTGTCGGCGGCGGGTTTCAGGCTCCGGCAGTCAACGCGCTCTATCCGGAGATTGTGCCACGGGAGCATCTGCTCCGGATCAACGGTATCAACCAGATGGCGAATAATGTGCTGCTGTTGCTTTCTCCGGCAGCCGGCGGCGCTATTTTGGGTATGTTTGGGATGCAGTGGACTTTTTTAGTAGATCTGCTGACGGCAGTTATTGCCATTGCCATCATGTTCAGGCTGAAAATAGTAACAAGAGCAGCGGACAGATCTGATAGTTCGGTACTGAAGGAACTGAGGGAAGGTGTACGTTACACCTGGTCACAGCCGCTGTTAAGAGTAATGCTGGTCTGCTATGCGGTAACTTTTGTTCTGATCACTCCGGCGGCGTTTTTGTCACCGCTGATGGTAGTAAGGAGCTTCGGCAGTGAAGTTTGGAAACTGACGGCCAATGAAATGCTGTGGTCGCTGGGCGCTCTTTTGGGCGGCGCGTTTGTCGCCTGGAAAGGCGAGTTCAAAAACAAGATTACGATGATAGCGGTCTCGTTGGCAGTGTTTGGCTGCACCTTTGCGCTGATGGGACTGTCGCGGGTCTTTTGGGTGTATCTGATCTTTGATTGTATCTGCGGGATGTTTGTACCGGTACTGATAGCGTCTGAGACGGTTTTGATCCAGACTAATACGGAAAAGGGGTATATGGGGCGTGTTTTTGCATTGCTGCAGTTTGTTTCGCAGGGGATGATGCCGATTGCTATTCTTGGCTTCGGACCGCTGAGCGATCTTGTCAGGATAGAGTCGATCATGAGCGGCTGTGGCCTGCTGCTGATATGTTGGAGCCTGTATTTTAAAAAGGCGGCCGGCCGGGCGCTGCGCAGTATTTGACTGCTGGCAGGGAAACAGCATTAGGCTTGTGCTATAATAAAAATAATTGAGGAGGTTGCGCCTATGAGACTTTTATTTGTGGAAGATGAGCCTGACCTGCGTGAGGTGCTGAAAAAGCAGCTGCAGGGAAGCGGTTACAGCGTCGATGCCTGCGGCGATGGTCTGGAAGCTCTTGATTATTTACAGCTTACAGCCTATGATGCCGTCATTTTAGATATTATGCTGCCCGGAGTCGATGGGTTGTCGGTACTGAAAAAAATGCGTACTGCCGGCGATAAAACTCCGGTGCTGCTGCTGACGGCGCGGGGCAGTGTTGAAGACCGCGTCGCTGGTCTTGATCTGGGGGCTGATGATTATTTAGTCAAACCATTTGCTTTTGACGAGTTGGTGGCGCGTTTACGGGTGCTGCTGCGCCGCAGCAATGGACAGGTGTCGAACGTGCTGCAGTGCGGTGGTCTGGAAATGGATCTGAACAGCCGCCGCGTCAGCAGAGACGGGCGCGAATTGCAGCTTTCCGCTAAAGAATTTGCTGTTCTGGAGTATTTACTGCGCAATCAGGGCGTAGTCTTAGCACGCGAAACAATCGAAAACCATGTTTGGGACTATGATTTTGAGGGCGGTTCCAATGTAGTCGACGTATATATCCGCTATCTGCGGAAAAAAGTAGATGATGGGTTTGAGAAAAAACTTATCCAGACAGTGCGCGGCGCCGGCTATGTGCTGAAGGAGACTTTATGAAAAAGCTGTCTGTTAAAATGAAAATAACCCTGTGGTATACAGGGTTGATCGTGATAATTTTGAGTGCTATTTTTACGGCTGTTTTGCTGGCAACAGACAAGGTGTTGCTGTTGGGTGTACAGAACAAGCTGGAAGAAGAGGTCTATGATTTTGCCGAAGAACTGAAGGTCGACAGCAATGGCCGTCTGCGTCTGGAGAAACTGGATTTTTTAAAGGACGGGGTCAGGCTTGCTGTATATCACGAGAATGGTCAGATGATCACGGGCCTTGTGGCCAGCGGTCTGCCGGAAACACCCTTTGCAGACGAGCTGCTGCAGAAGGCTGGAAGTGACCAGCAAAACTGGTTTGTATATGACTTTTATTTTAAACCGCGTCATGCTGATAATTTTTACTGGGTACGTGGAACGGTACCGCTCAGTTCTGCATATGCGGAACGGGATAAGATTTTGCGGCAGTGCGCATTGTTTTTTCCGCTGCTGATCCTACTGGCTGCCCTGGGCGGCTACTGGATCACTAAAAAGGCTTTTCGTCCGGTAACACGGATCACGGAAGCTGCCGCGCAGATCAGCAGCGGCAGTGATCTGTCCAAAAGGATCGAACTGGAAGGCGCTGATGATGAGATCGATACGCTGGCGAAAACCTTTGACGGGATGTTTGCCAGACTTGAGGATGCTTTTGAAGCCGAGCGACAGTTTACCGACGATGCTTCCCACGAATTGCGAACACCGACCTCGGTGATCATCGCGCAGGCTGAATGTGGTTTACAGTCGCCTGATCTGGAAAGTAAGCAGCAGGCACTGCAGGGAGTGCTGCAGCAGGCCGGGAAAATGTCGAAGCTGGTCAATCAGCTGTTGCAGCTGTCTCGGGCGGACAGGCATAAAGAAAGCCTGCATTTGGAAGAATTTGATTTAAGCGAACTGACCGAGATGGTGGCAGAGGAAACCCAGGGGTTGGCAGAATCCAAAGCGGTCACGCTGACGGCAGAGATCGAACCGGGAATCTTAGTTAAAGCTGATCAGACTCTGCTGATGCGTATCTGGCTTAACCTGCTGACTAATGCGGTCAAGTATGGCAGGCAGCAGGGGCAGATCTGGCTTACTTTAAAGAGTGACGGTAAAAATGCGGTCGGTACTGTTCGCGATGATGGCATTGGGATCAGCGCAGCCGAGCTGCCAAAAATCTGGAAACGTTTTTACAGAGTCAATACCGCCCGCAGCAGTGGTGACGACAGCGGCACCGGTTTAGGGCTGGCGATGGTGAAATGGATGGTCGAAAGTCATGGAGGAACAGTAAGCGCTGTCAGTACCTTAGGGGCAGGCAGTACTTTCAGCTTTACGATCCCGCTGCGGCCTTCGTAAAATAAATAGGCAAACAAAAAAAGCTCACTTCGCAAGAAGTGAGCTTAAATTTCTGGTGGCCCCGGCAGGATTCGAACCTGCGACCTTTTGATTCGTAGTCAAACGCTCTATCCAACTGAGCTACGGAGTCATTGAGATTGCCTAAATCTTTAGGCAACGATAATATTATATCTGATTGCAGTGCTGTTGTCAACAATTTTTGTTAAATTTACTGACACCATTTTTGCAGGATGCTATGAAACTGCTCTAAATCGATCGGTTTACTGAGATGTTCATTCATTCCTGCCTGCAAGGTGGCGGCAATATCTTCAGGAAAAGCGTTGGCCGTCATCGCGACGATAGGCACAGTTTGGGCATCTTTAACAGGCAGGGCGCGGATCGCTTTAGCCGCTTCCAGGCCATTCATAACGGGCATTTGGATATCCATCAATATCAGGACATAGGTCCCGGGAGGTGCGGCTTTAAATTTATCCAGCCCTTCCAGACCGTTTTTGGCGGTGGTGATATTCAGTCCGGCATATTTTAATAGTTCTACAGCTATTTCCAGATTAAGTTCATTGTCTTCAACAAGGAGGACTTGTTTGCCACGGCAGCTTATTTCCTGCAGACTGTCGATGCCGGCGGCAGGCGCTGAAGCCTTGCTGCTGCGTATTTGCTGGTGCGGGCGCAGGTAAACCGTAGCCTTAAAGGCCGAGCCTTTGCCTAAGGTGCTTTGGACATCGATTGTGCCGTTCATCATACGGGCGATGTTGAGGGCGATGGTCATTCCCAGCCCTGTACCTTCTATTTCGCTGGTTCGCGAATCGGACGCACGGGCGAATGGTTCAAAAATTTTGGCGGCGAATTCAGAGTCCATACCGATGCCGTTATCTGTAATAATAAATTCGTAGCCAATAGTATCGTGGAGCCGGGAGTGTGTTTCGCGTACCTCTAAAGAAATACTGCCATATGGAGGCGTATATTTGATGGCATTGGCTAAGATATTGAGCAGCAGCTGTTTCAAGCGCAGCTTATCGCCCAGAACATTATCGCGCAGTTCCGGTGCCTTAGTCAGAGTGAAATGATGTTTTTTAACTAAAAGCTGCGGATTGATCAAATCAAGCAATTCCTGCAGCATTGCACTGATAGAAAAATCTTCCTCCAGAAGATTGAGCTTACCGCTTTCGATTTTAGCCATATCAAGCACTTCGTTGATCAGGTTCAAAAGATGATTGCTGGCAGTAGTTATTTTGGCAAGACAATCCTGGATACGGTCTTTGTCGTCCAGATATTTACCGGCAATGGCAGTCATCCCCATAATGGCGTTCATCGGGGTACGGATATCATGGCTCATACGCGAAAGAAATTCATTTTTAGCCATATTGGCAGCTTTAGCGGCGTCAAAGGCCTCCTGCAAAGCCTGCTGTTCCCGCAGTTCCTTCAATTTATCCTCGTGGATATCGCGCAGGGTAAGAATGATCTGATGATAACCGTCACTTTGAGCCAGCAAGGTCGAATTAAAGGCGGTCCAGCGATATTCGGAACCAAAAAGGCGGCTGCGGCATTCCAGGGCAAAATCGATATGACGGTCCTTTTTTTGCCTGCGCAGACCGGACAGAGAGAAATGTTCTAGAATCTTGGCGCTGTCATCAGGATGAAAATGGCTGCGCACCAGCGGTTCGATATCATACAGGCCGTTGGTACTGTAGCTTGTAAAAACAGCGCACTCTGTTTCCGGCAGGCGCAGAGGGATACCGGAACCGTCTTCAAGATTAACAAGATATATGAAATAGTAATTAGAGTTGATGCTTGAAAGCAGGTCATAATACTGCTGTTTGGTGCGGCGTTCGTGATTCAGCTCGCTTTGGCGGGCTTCTTCATCTTTTGTTATATCCAGATAAATACTGTTGATGATCGTATTGCCCTCAGGAGTTTTTGTTTTACGGCCGCTGTCCATGACCCATTTCAGGCTGCCGTCTTTACAGGGCACGCGGTATTTTGTCGAGTAAGTAGGATTTCCGTCCTTAAAACATTCGTTGCAGTCAGCCAAAGCCCTGGGCAGATCCGGCGGATAGACCATTCCCATAGCGTTGTTGCCGGTAAATTTTTTGAATTCTTCCATAGTATAACCAAACATACCAGGCAGCTCTTCGCTGATATAGGCATAAGAATAGGTATCGTCGTCATTGCTGGATTTGACGCCGCCGTTGACAGAATGCAGTACGACTTCCATTTGCTGCTGCTTTTGCTGCAGTTGTTCTTTGGCTTTGTTAAGCTCTGCTTCCATATATTTATAAGTCTGCGAGCCTACCTGAAAAGGAAAGTTTTCTGTACCCTGCAATTCCTGATAGGGATGGGAAAGATTGATGTAGACATAGCTGAAATCACTGCCCAGATCACGTATGACGATCGTTGCCCGCTGATGTGTCTGAACGAGCAGCTGCTGATCCTCGTCGGAGGTAAGATAATGACGCCCTTGGGCAAGATAGAGGCCTTGTGCCAGCGGGAGGATCGTCCATTCTTCATTCAATAATTCACAGGCGGGAATCTGCCCTTCCAGTGAAAGAATAAAATCTTTGGCTGCCTGTGGTGTATCATAATAATTGTGCTCAGCGGCACCGATGCCGATTAGCTGCGGGTCGAGATGAGCGAGGATAAAGGGAATGTCCTGCTGACAAAGCAGCTTAAAGATATATTGGTGTGCAAAATTTTTTATTGCTGTAAGTTTTTCCTGAGGTATATTCAACATAATGCCCTCCGCTTATTTACGGTCCAGTCTTTAGGATAAAATAGATATTTAATTTTATTATAGCATTATTTTCAAGCTTTAATATTAAAAATATTAAAGAAAAGCAAAAATGGGAGCGGGAAAGTTGCTGGTATCGGACAGGCATGTCGGTGCCAGAAGGCAATAAAAAAACGCATTCCGGAAAGGAATGCGTCAATGGCAATGGTGGCCCCGGCAGGATTCGAACCTGCGACCTTTTGATTCGTAGTCAAACGCTCTATCCAACTGAGCTACGGAGTCATTGAAGCTGCTTGGATTACTAAGCAACGATATTATTATATATGATTCTGGAAAAATGTCAACTGCTTTTTTTAATATTGTCAGAGGCGTTTATCAGGGGCGAAGGCCTTTAAAAGCAACGCGCAGCCTTTTTTGCAGACTGCTTTCTGAGGAAACGTCAATAAGTTTTAGTTTATCCATCAGCGGTTCGTTTTTATGCTGCTGTAAGATATTATTTTTGATAATTATCGGCTGGATCAGTATACTCTGCAAAGTCATGTAGATTTCATAACTGTTCATATCGCTGCAGATATCGCCTTCACGCTGGGCCTGTTCGATAAGTGTGCGGACGAAGATAAAATGCTGGACGCGGTAGTTTGTGAAATAGGAGGCAGCTTTGCTGTGATATAAGGCTTCAGTCAGAAAGTTTGCCGTATTGAAGTTTTCGATAAAATATTTTGTCATACGGTAGAAGATCTGCTGCAGCTGGATAGCGGCTTTGGCATCCTTTTCAGGATAATCCTGCAATTTGGAAAGATAATCTTCGTAAATTTTTTGAAAAAGGACTTTCATATATTCTTCTTTAAAACCAAAGTAGTAAACAAACATACCCTGGTTAACGTTTGCTAAAGTACAAATAGCGCGTACAGTCGGGTCGTAATTACCCTGAGCAATTAATTCTATGCCCGCCTTAATTAAGGCCTGATCTGTGTTGCGTGATTTCCTGCCGATGATAATCATCTCCCTTAGGTTCTAATATTCACAAATAAATTGTTAAAATTAATAATTATAATCAAAGACACAGTAAAACAAACACAATTAATTATATCACTGTATAAATTATTGTGCAAGGATTCTTTTATATGAAAAAGCAATAGGTGTTGTCTACAAAAACAAATGTGCATATTATATTCCTGTACAGCAGTTTTGTGTGAAATTGTGTAAGTTCTGCTTGACTTTAATGTAAACTTTGCGTACAATAAAGTTACTCTTTGGCCGTCCACAATAGCGGGCGTTTTTTATTGCCAAAAAATCGGGAGGGGTATTTTTATGTCAGTTTCTTTAGCGATACTGATACTTTACATCATAGCATTGTTCGGTATCAGTTGGTTTGCTAAAAAGCGCAGCGAAGGCAATGCGGAAAATTATGCGCTGGCAGGCCGCAGATTATCGGCGCCGCTTATCGCGGTCACGATCATCGGTCTGGCTGTTGGCGGGGCTTCGACGATCGGTGTTTCAGAGCATGCTTTCAGGGTCGGTTTATCTGCCGGCTGGTATACTATTGCCTGGGCAATAGGCGCTATCGTGATGGGTATTTTTATGGCGAAGAAATACCGCGAGCAAAACATCACTACTATTTCTGAACTTATCGAACGACATCATGGCACGAATGCCGTTATTTTGGGCGTGTTCTGCCAAATCGTTATCCAATTGGTAATTATTTCACTGCAATATATCGCCGGCGGCAGTATCCTGCATGCTATCATGCCAGAGGTTTTTGATTTTAAAACAGGTATGCTGGTCAGCGCGATTACTTTTATCAGTATCACCTTTATCGGCGGTATGTGGTCGGCTTCATTGACAAATGTTCTAAACATTATTTTGATTTATTTTGGGATCGTGGTAGCTACCTTTATCCAGCTGGATAAGGTTGGCGGCATTGATACTCTGGCCAAGACACTGCCCGCTAACGTCCCTTGGTTCAGCTTTACCGAAGGGGTTGGGCTGAAAACGATTGCCAGCTGGGTAATTACTTTGGTTACAGTGAATTTGTCGCTGCAGAGTATTCTGCAGATTTCACTGGGTGCTAAAGATGCCGCTACTGCAAGAAAAGGCTTTGTCTGGGGCGGTATTATCATGCTTCCGGTAGGCGTTTTGGCGGCACTGCTGGGTATTTGTGCCAAATCCATGTATCCTGACGCTCAGGCAGCTTTGGCTTTGCCGCAGGTCATTGTCGGGCTGCAGCCTGTACTGGCGGGCGTTACTCTGGCTGCTTTGTGGGCGGCCGATGTTTCAACTGCCTGTAACCTGCTGCTTTCAGCGGGTACTCTGTTTTCCAACGATATTTATAAACGTTTTATCAACCCTAAATGTTCAGATGCCAAGCAGCTGACGATGATGCGTCTGTGCATTGTGATCTCCGGCGTACTGACGCTGGGTATGGCGATGGGTGTTTCCAGCATTTTGGGAACGATCATGATTGGTCTCAGCCTGACGGCTGCTTTCAGTGTTATTGTTATTGTGGCGTTGTTTTTCCCGCAGTACAGCTGTAAGGCTGCCGGTTTCTGGACACTGCTGGTCGGTTTTATCATGCTGGTTTTGTGGCAGTTTGTACCGGCAGTACGTATTTTCCCGAATGTTATTTATATGGAATGGTTTGCCTGCATTTTGACTTACGCCGTTGTAGCTGTGCTGCAGCCGGGTAAAAAGCTTGCGGCAGATACAGCCGAATAATTTTTTAAAAAAGGACGCTGCGGCGTCCTTTTTTTTTGCAGGATTTATCGCAAATTCAGCTAATTTTAATATGGGTATGGTATAAGTTGCCAGAGAGGTGAACGCAATGAAAATACTGTTAGCTGAAGATGATAAAAATCTGGGACGACTACTGCAGAATCTGCTGAAAAAGGAAAATATCAAAACTGACTGGGTGGAAGACGGCGAGGCTGCTTATGAGCAGTGTTATCGTGACGGCTATGATGTTTTGATTTTGGATTGGATGATGCCGAAGCTTGATGGCATAGCTTTGTGTAAACGTCTGCGTGCAGAAGAATACCAGGGCAAAATTTTGCTGCTGACAGCTCGTGACAGTGTGGAAGATAAGGTGGCCGGCCTTAACGAAGGCGCCGATGATTATTTGGTCAAGCCGTTTGAAATGGCCGAGCTGTTGGCCAGGCTGCATGCCTTGGTGCGCCGTCAGGGCAGCTACAAGCAGGAGGATTATGTCTGTAAAGGTGTTACCTTAGCCGTTAAAGACTATACTGTAGGCTATAAAAACAAGAAGATACAGCTGCGCCCACGTGAGTTTAAGCTGATGGAACTGTTATTGATCAATGCAGGGCAGATTTTGCCGAGGGAGCTGCTTTTGGAACGTGTCTGGGGTATAGACGGCGATGTTACCGAAAATAATCTGGATGTGCATATCCGTTCGCTGCGATTGAAATTGGCGTCTATCGGAGCAGAAAGCCTGATCAAGACTGTTCGTGGTGTCGGTTATATGTTAGAGGTAGAGGATGTTTGATAAATTACGTTTAAAGCTCACCATTATTTATACAGGTATTTTTTCCCTGCTAGTAGTAATGATCGTTACAGGCTGCATTATTCTGTTGGGTCATTCTGTGCTGACGCATGAAAAGCAGGAGATGCGCGAACTGATCATCCATGAAGGTGAGGAGTTTGTAGCAAGCGGTGAATTGCCGGTGTCCAAGCACTCTATTGAAGTCGGCAGGGAATTGGCTTATATGCTGCAGCCGGGTTCGGATGTGCTGCTGCACGATCAGGTCAGCGGCAGTCCCGTTGGTCAACAATTACTGGCACTGCGCAGTGAGTGGCCGCAGCATGACAGAAAAGTAAAATGGGTAACTTTGCGCGATGCAAATGACCGGCTGTGGATCTACCTTATTGGGAGGGATCAGATACTGGACGGAAATGCCAGTGTTGCAAATTTATATATGTTTAAGGATTTGAGCGACTATTATTATGAAGAAAAGGGCGAGATCCTCTGGCTTGTTCTGATGAGCCTGTTTTTTATCTGCTGCGGAGCCGGCGTCGGTTATTATCTGGCAGGGCGTAGTATTAAGCCGATCAGGGAAATGTTTAAACGTCAGCGTGAATTTGTTGCCGATGCTTCACATGAACTGCGGACTCCGCTTACAGTAATGGGGATAGCCGCAGAGGGTATGGAAGGGGATACGGACAGTAATTTTAGTGAATTTACTGTCGATACTCTGAAAACAATGCGCATAGAAATAAAACGGATGAATAATCTGGTTGCAGCGTTGCTGTCACTGGCCCGCAATGACGCTGGCGCCGGTGATCTTAAACTGGAGCAGGTCAATTTTAACGTGCTGTTTGAGCAGACACTTGGTACTTTAAGTATGCTGGCAGAGCGGGAAGGGGAGATTGGTTTTACTCCGGTGGGGAGAGAAAAATTAGTGGTTGTTGTACCAAAGGGGCATCCTCTTTCTTATGAAAGAGCTGTAGATCTGGAGCAGGCTGCCGCATATCCACAGATTTTTTATACACCGAACAGCGGATTGAGACCAGTGGTGGACCGGATGTTTGAGCAGGCAAAGCTGAATCCCAAGATTGCTTATGAAATTGAAGAAGACGGTTCTATGGCAGGACTTGTGGCAGAGAATTTCGGGAT